>Ga0315902_10000260_pt1 | contig 91049 bp, 60 predicted proteins | sample LakEriMetagenome_9_FD_203523 | JGI IMG/M metagenome (GOLD analysis project Ga0315902, IMG submission 203523) | Freshwater fungal communities from buoy surface, Lake Erie, Ohio, United States - Buoy 12 MA117 | ecosystem: Environmental > Aquatic > Freshwater > Lake > Lake biofilm | place: USA... | reverse complement strand
AGTGGGGGGGCACTACCCGGTGGGCAGTGGGGGGGCACTACCCGGTGGGCAGTGGGGGGGCACTACCCGGTGGGCAGTGGGGGGGCACTACCCGGTGGGCAGTGGGGGGGCACTACCCGGTGGGCAGTGGGGGGGCACTACCCGGTGGGGTGCTGACGGGGTGCAAAGTCCACATTGGACTTTATATTTAAGTTTCTCATTTTAGCGGGAAAAAGTTTTGCCGGTTTTGGGGGCCCCTAATTGAGAGGGAGAAGGCCGTTCGGTGCCCACGGAGGAACGGCATTTTTTTTTGAGCTCAGAGACTCAAGGGGACTCAAGGGGATGCAATCTGACTCCCAAGTCACAGCAAAAAAAATGCCCAGGGGGGGGGTAAAGACCCTACTGGGGGAGGAGAGCGATTGCACATTTATTGTCCCGCCTTTTTTATTTCTCGTCCTCCCCAGCCCCTCTGCCCCTTGGAGACGTTTGCGGACCGGTCTCCGAAGGAAGTGGGCTGCTGGGCAAAGGCAGATTTCCTGCTGCTCTTTAGGCGGCCTCAGCGGCGTGAAGAAGGGTTCCTGCCGGGGTGCAAAGTCCACATTGGACTTTATATTTAAGTTTCTCATTTTAGCGGGAAAAAGTTTTGCCGGTTTTGGGGGCCCCTAATTGAGAGAGAGAAGGCCGTTCGGTGCCCACGGAGGAACGGCATTTTTTTTTGAGCTCAGAGACTGGGTGGGGGTGGGGTTGGGTTCCTAAGGTCAAAACGGCCTGGTGGGGTACTACTACCGGAGTCAAGTCCGCGGGCGAAAAAGAAGCTATGGCGTTGGGAGAACGCCCCCATCGTCTAGTGGTAGGACATTACCCTTTCGAGGTAAAGACAGGGATTCGATTTCCCTTGGGGGCGCGCTTACCCAAAAAAAAGGTGCCGGACCTTGCTTTAAACTCTTCCCCGTTAGGGGGGGGGGGGGGGCGGGAAAGAGGGGGCTTAGCTCAGTGGTAGAGCGCTCGCCTTGCAAGCGAGATGTCATGGGATCGTAACCCATAGCCTCCAGGTCTTGCGGGGGGTGCGTGGCCGAGTGGTCCAAGGCGGCGGTTTCGAGTTCCGCTGGGTTATACGCCCGCGCAGGTTCAAATCCTGTCGCACCCTTCGAAAGACCTCCGCCGAACCCGCCTTTTCTAGGCCGCTCGAAAGGCGGGCGCAAAAGCGTATCCGTTCGGGTTAGGTTCTTAGGGTGTGTGGCCGAACGGTTAAGGCGGCGGACTGGAATTCCGCTGAGCATTCCCATGCTCTAGCAGGTTCGACTCCTGTCACACCCTCGGATCGGTGAAAGAGTCCTTTTCGGTAGACGGGTAACGACCAAACGCGGGGTTCGAAAGAGAGAGAAGGGGCCATTAGTTCAGTGATAGAACGCTAGCTTGTCGAGCTAGAAACCCGAGTTTGATTCTCGGATGGCCCGCAGGAAAAAAAGTGCGCTTTCGGTTCCAACCTTGGAGGTTGGGTTGGGGGCATAGTTTAGTGATAAAACGGAGAGCTCCAACCTCTCAGTCGTTGGTTTAATTCCAGCTGCCCTCGGAGAGAAGTTCACGGCGAACTTTTTTGGACAGGAGGCAGTTCTCGAACACCTCTCTATGGCAATTCGCCGGGATCGTCTAACGGTAAGGACCACGGGCTCATGACCCGTTGATGCGCGGTTCGATTCCCGCTCCCGGCAGGGGAAAATGTAGCGGTGCCCATCCGCCTTTTCGGTAAGTACCGAAGCGCTTTTACGGGGGCGGTCTAGTCGAAAGGTGAAGATAAACTCGGTTTCGAACCGCGCAAATAACCGGGGAGAGCGACCCATGGTGTAGCTTGGTAGCATGATCGCCTTGGGAGCGATTGGAATCGGTTCAAATCCGGTTGGGTCGACACCCACCGTTGGTGGGTGGTTTTCTCTCTCGGGGGGTGCATCTCTGGAGACGAATGGCGGTGCGTTGGGGTCTGGCCTAGCCCAGAGGGGGGAGAGAATCGGCTTTCTCCAACTCCTTCCCTCCGAAGGATGCTTGGTATAATGGCATTACGCAGCGCTGCAGTCGCTGAAAAGCCAGTTCGATTCTGGCAGCATCCTTCCAGCCCAACGATAGGACTGGCGGGACTGTCCCCGTGGCGGAATGGTAGACGCGCTCGGATGAGGTCCGAGTCCAGTAGGGTAGGAGTTCGAGTCTCCTCGGGGACAGCGATGCGGGGAGAGCGTGCGCGGTAACCCTCCTACCGACCGCGATAAGCAGGCCTTCGGTTACGCGACTTACTACCCCCCCCCTCCACACACACTTCGAATGGCTGCTGTGGCGGAATGGTAGACGCGCCGGTTTCAGGCACCGGTCCAATTAGGGTAAGAGTTCGAGTCTCTTCAGCAGCAGCTCAGGTGCGGAGCGCGGGGGGGGGTTTCTCTTGAACGCTCCATGGGGTGTAGCCAAGTGGTAAGGCAACGGCTTTTGGTGCCGTCATTCGAGGGTTCAATTCCCTCCACCCCAGCCTTGTGGGAAAGCGCGGCTCCGAAACGTCACCCAAGGGGGGGTCTAGCGCAGCACTTTGGGGAAGTTTTGGTTCCTAAACCGACCTCCGGAAAGAGAGGGGGTTGGGTGCGTAGCTCAGTGAAAGAGCAGCTGACTTTTAATCAGCTGGTCGGCGGTTTGATTCCGCCCGCACTCAACGACCATCGCTTTCTGCGCAGGAAAAAAGAAGGAAGGGAAAAGAAGTGTGCGCGGGATGCGTGGCCGAGCGGTTAAGGCGATTGCCTGCTAAGCAATTGGAGATTTTCTCCTCGCGGGTTCGAATCCCGCCGCATCCTTCGGACTCCCTCCTTCCATCACCCCTTTTTTCCCTTTTCCCTCCTCCCTTCTGGAGGCTGCATTGACTTTTCTTCAACCCCGTTCGGCGTAGTCCCTTACCCCTTCCGGGGCGCATGATAACGTATCGGTCTTTTTCATTTCCAATGGGCCAGCTCCCCCCCCCCCAACGATCGGTTTTCGGCGGTCGCGGCACGACGGGTGCTGCGCTCCCCCCGAAAGCGGGTCCCATCCACTGGATGGAAACGCAAAGCTCTTTTCCTCTCCGGAAACTACCCTCTCCCAGTCGACCACGTTTCCCGTCGAATTCCGGCGATAAACGTGATCGTCTCCAATTTCAGCCTAATTCTTTCGATTTTTCTTCTATCAACATCAACCCCTTTCTCAAAAAAAAGGGCACTACCGTGTGTGCCCTGAACCGAATCTGCCTAAAGTTTCCTTGAGCCCTGTGCTCCGGCTAAAGTTAGTCCAGAGTCTACTCTTCTTGCCTAGAGAAATTGCCGACTCCCCGACTCCCCGACCCCCCATCCCCAACAGGGGGCTGGTTCCTAAAGTAATACGCAATCGTTTTTCGGGAAGGGTACGTTGACAACCGCGGCCTTGCCGTCGTGGAGGAAGAAAGTTCACCCCAACTACAGCGGTGACCAACCCTCCGCGGAGACAGTTGCGGTAAGCGGAGAGGAAAAGAGTTCCCCCTTCGTCGCCTTTCCTCTGCTTCCCATCCGAACCACCGTCGCCTGCCCAAACCGTTGGTTACCGAACTACGGGCAGGGGTGGTGGGATCAAGGGGAAAAGCCGGCATTGCCCTGCCGGTGCGGCGAATACCTTGCGAAGGGAATCAAACCCCTCCCCAATGCATCCGCATTGCGGGTTTTTAGCAGGTGCTCCACCAGCGTGGTACGGTCCGCAGAAGGTAGTTTTGCGGCGCCGACGGCGCTCTACCAAAAAAATAGAGTTTGGCCCTGGCTCTGGCTAAAGGCGCGGCGAGGGTCTAATGCATGCGAATGGAGCGCTCGGGCGGCCACCGGAGGGTTCGCCCTTCGGCGTCACGTCCGAGAGCCGTGTACGGGTGAGTATGGGGAGGATAGTACAGCCCTGTGGTGCGGGATTTCAATACCGCCCAAAGCCGTTAGCCGGTGACTCCCCGATCCGTAGGGGCGTTTTTGCCCCATCAAAAAGCTACGGCCAAAAGCCCGGTGCGCCACAGGTCGGGCCTCCCTCGGATTAGGTTGTAGGAGAGGTAGCGGCTCCCCTAGCCGATGATCCGCCGCGGGCTTGCGAGAGTGCACCGCCACACCGGTACTGAAATAAGGACCGGCCTGTTATCAGGCAGCAGCAAAGAATCTTGGGCAATGGGGGCAACCTTGACCCAGCCCTCGCCATGGGTGAAAGACAAAATGAAGGCCTTCGGGTCGTAAATCGTCCGACGCTGCAGGCGGCAACGCTGCGGTGTCTTTCCTTACGCCGATCTAGAATTGTGATCTGATTGGAAAAGTGGCCCTGGCTAATCTCGTGCCAGCAGCTGCGGTAATACGAGAAGGGCGAGTCTTAGCCATCATGACTGGGCGTAAAGGGCGCGTAGGCGGCCGTACCAGCGGGCGAGACCCATTCGAGGCGGGGTAGGCTTTCCCGTTGGGACCAACGGCGCAAAGCCATCGGGCCCTTCGGGTTGTTTTCCACCGCCCCGAAAATACGTCTCGTGCGCTTCGTCCCCCTGACCAAATCCTCTTCTCCCGGAGAGCCCGTCGTAGCGGGGGTGACAACGGTACTTTTGGCTCGAGAGAAGTTCAGGAATACCTCCGTGACCGCGTGAGGGGTAACATCCATAGACCGCGGGAGTGAGGACATCTGGCGAAAGCGGTGTTCCGGAATTTCTCTGACGCTGAGGCGCGAAGGCGTGGGGAGCAAAGCGGATTAGATACCCGTGTAGTCCACGCAGACAACGATGTGGATTAGGCAATGGTTTGGCCGGTTCAGACATCTCAGCGGCGCCGTGTGTTTCACGGCGCTCGCCGAGAGAAGCGGGTAAGGCCCGTTATCTTTCGCCGGTGCCTCAGCCAACGCGGAAATCCACCGCCTCGGAAGTAAGCGGCAGTGCCGAAACTGAAAGGAATTGGGAGCTGGGGATCCAACGCGTGGATCGCGGCCCTTAATTCGATGCTCCACGCAAAACCTTACCACCGCTAGCGTCAACCGAAAGCTTCGACTACCAATGAGCAATGTCCGCCATTTTCAACACCGAAGCACCGGCAGCGGCAGACCGAACGACGCAATAACGCCGAGGACACGACCCAGGACGGGGCTTATCACCCCGACCACTGTCCACAAAGGTGGGAAAAAAATACAAGCGGGCGCTTTGCGCCTTACACGTGCGGCTGAAAAAAGGATCTTCTCCAGAGAGATTCAACATACGTTTGAAGAGCCATCGTGCCGATTCAAAACCCAACTTGCTTTAGGGAAAGGGCAAGGGCCACTTTCATCGGTGGCCTCATCGTTCGGATTGCGTATCCGGGCGAGTCTTTCATCCTTTGACTAAGCACCGCGGGCGAGTCTTTAGCCGACCCCATCATCGTAATTAACGCCAACGTAACCCCTAAGGCCCCACGGGGTCCTCCTCCGTACCTTCGGGTACGGCTCTTCACCCCATTGGGATGGAAGAGTGTGAGAGGGTACTTTAGCTTGACATTTTCCTGCGTCGTCTGTTGCGTAGCTGCAGCATCGGGCCCACTCCAATCGGGTAGGTCTTATTCCGCATCGGTTGGGGTGGAATAGCGCGGTGCTATGGCGTTGGTGCCCGGTGGGCTTGGGCCAACGAAAGGTGGGTCGCAGATGAATATGCGAGAAAAACTCCACCTGGTATCGATGGGGGCGAGTAGGTGGCGAGGGTGCTGCATGGCTGTGCCAGCTCGTGAAGTTTGTGAGCTTAAGTGTTTCGCAACGAGCGCAATCTCGACAATGGAGTACGCACCGTTGGGTAGTGCCCCCTAAAGGCCCAGAAGGGCCGAATTTATTCGGTCCTGCGGATCCCGGTTCGTGGGCCGGTGCACCCAACGGTGGCCGCTTCATTCGCACCGAAGTTATGAATACTTTTGGAACATTCGAGGTGCTTGCAAGTCCTTATGGCCCTGATGTGGTGGGCTGGAGCTACGATACAATGCCGTGAACAGCAAGAGGCAACGGCGCAAGCCTGAGCAAATCTCCAAAAGCGGCGAAGTTCGGAGTGTACTCTGCAACTTGAGTACACGAAGCGGGAATGCGTAGTAATCGCGGATCAGCAAGCTGCGGTGAATCTGGAACTCCCTGGGCCACACATCGCCCGTCAACTGCCGTTAGTTGATCCGTTATAAAGGTGTGGCTTTAACTGGCTGGGATCGCGCTGACCACTGCCCCATGTGGGCGCCGTCTCGCGCAAAAGCCAGGCTGAGTCCTCCGAATGGCGGGTTTACGAATGGGAGTAAGTCGTAACATTAGTTGGGGGGCGGGAACGTCCTCCAGGAATGAATTTAAACCATCACCTTGGTTTCCTTCCCATCCAAACAATACTTTAGCCCTACTCCTTTTTGCCCCCCCCTTTTTTTTTCTCGCTCCCTTGCGTTTTCTTTTTCTTTTCTTCTCCTTCTCCTCCCCTGTTAGTCTCCCTAAGGACTTCGAGTTCCGACGGTAGTCGTCGGGGACGGATAACACTAATCGGGGCGGATGTAGCTCAGACGGTAGAGCGCTGCGTTGTGGTCGCAGAGGTGGGGGGTTCAATTCCCTTCATCCGCCCCTTTTTCCATTGGAAGGGGAAGGAAAACGGCGGTAGGGACAGCAGCACCTGACACGCGGTAGATCCTAGGAGAGGGCTACCCCTGCCGTAGCCAAGTTTGGTCAAGGGATCCGTAGCTCAGTGGTAGAGCGCTTGGCTGTTAACCAAACGGTCGGCAGTTCGATCCTGCCCGGATCCGCTCCTACGAGGCTAGAGCGGGCAGCTCTAGAGGCCCGGCGGCGGAGCCTGCATAGCATATGGGCGAATGTATGTGACTGAAAATCACAGGAGGCTAGTTCGAGTCTAGCTGCGGGCAAGGCCACTTTTGGGGGGATCCGCCGAAAGTGCAGGGCTGGGTGTGTGCCCGAGTGGTCGAAGGGGAACGGCTGTAACCCGTTTGGCAAAAGCCTTCGTGGGTTCGAACCCCACCGCACCCATCCCGGCGCATTCTACTACCTCCGATGCTAAAGATCATTTTAGAAAGCCGGTAACAAAACCAACCCACCGTCGCTGACCTCCCCCTCCGTTCTCTCTTCCCCCGCTCTTCGCGAACTGACGTAGTCCTCCGGGCTCCGCCCCACCCGATCTCGGTAGGAGTTCCGGGTAGGAGTTCGGCCGGAAAAGGGAAAAGGAAAGGGAAGACGGGGGGAGCTAAGCGAAGAGAGAAGAAAAGAGAAAACGTGCAGAAGGCGGGGGGGGCAGCGGTCCGAGGGGGTGTTTAGCTCAGCGGTAGAGCGGCGGTCTTACAAACCGCCGGTCATGGGTTCAAATCCCATAGCACCCTCTTGCTCTACCTCCTCTTTGCCTTCGGTTCCTGCATTTGCTCTGTATTTGTCCTGCCCTTCCTCCGCCGGAGGGGCGGAGGGCCTGTAGTTTAATGGTAGAACCCTCGATTGATACTCGGGTGGAGTGGGTTCAATTCCCGCCGGGCCTACCGCACCACTCCGGTCGCGCCGGAGAAAAACTTGAGTTTTCCCGGCCTACCCCCCCCCCCAAAAAAAAAAAAAGGCGCCGAAGAGCGCGATTCCGATTGGACCCTACTGGTCCCTTCCCCTTCCTCCTCAATATGGCCTTCCAGCTGCTCTGTGCCCTTCTTCGCCGTTGCGGCACCGCACGCGGGGTGAAGGGCTGTTGTTCCTTCGGACTTTCCCACATCAGCAGTTGTATGTGGGAGCAGACTTTGCCCATTCTAATAGTGCGGCCGCGCGAAGGGATCACGTCGTGCGACGGCACGGGCTTTCTTCTTCTTCGGAGTTCTACTGACTCCTCCCCAAAGGCTAGTGGCGGCCGTACATTGCCTTGGGGAGAGAGCGCCCCTTCGCCGCAACTTCAGAAGAGAAGGGTGGGTTCCTTCTGGACCCCCATCGGCGAAGAGCTGCTCATTCGAGCGCAGCCGGAGAAGGCCGGGTTGGGGAAGAAGAAGAAGGGACCAGTAGGGTCCGAGCGGTGCACACCGCGGCGGCTTTGGAGATTCGAGTTCGGGGTGCAGCGACTGGGCGAAAACATCGTAGAGCCGACCGCAGCCGACCGCAGCCGACCGCAGCCGACCGCAGTCAAAGTGGATCGGAAAGGCCGAGCGGGTGGGGCTTACACGGCGAAATGGCAAAACAGCGGGGGGGCATAGGGTCTGGAGTGGGAAAAGACGCCCCTCTCGGGGGGGGCTGCGGTTCGGGTGGGTGCGGCACCCCGCACTAAAAAATAGGACTGCCCTCTGCACCACCGCCGGTAAAAAAGGCCGGATTTCACCCCGCTCTTTGGTTCTTCCCCTTCGCGGTGCGTGGACCTCGGGAAGTTCTTCGACCGGACTCGCGTTGACTGCGAGCTCCGCGCAAAAGGACTTCCCTTCCGCCCTGACCTACCGAAACGATCCTCGCCGGAATTCGGCCCCTGTCCAATGCAGCTCTGCACCCTTGGATAGAGGAGTTTTCCGCAGTGTCGTTCTCGGCGTTCTTCCCGTGAAGGCTCGTTCCACCTTTGGCCCCCCCGCAGTTCCAGTCCGGAAAGCGAAAGCGGTCGGCGGTTGGGGCGAACTTTCCCTCTCCGCTGTATATAGTCCGCGCCGTTGGCAGCAATGGCGTGGATTCCGGGGGCCTTCGGGAGTCCTCGGTGCTGTGTTGCCCCCTCGGGGGCAAATAGACCTTCTCTCCTCCGGAGAGGAGGTTCGGTTGTGGGTCACGGACGCCTTGGGCGTTCTGCGAAGGGGCGCGATAGCTGCGAAAAACGGGTGGCGTTGGGGTGCTTGACGCCCCTTTTGACCACCGTCCCCCACGGGCAAAAGCCCTGCGCTCTAGCGCGACCATAGGTGCGCTGACTGAAACATCTCAGCGGCGCGATCCAAAATAAAGCAAACGCGATTCCGTCAGTAGCGGCGAGCGAACGCGGAGGTTTAGGCATTTTAAAGCCACCGCAGCAAGGTGCGTCGTTTTCGAATCCCTGGAGGGGTAAGGTATGTGTCCTCTGCCCGGAGGAGGCGAGGGCCCCGACCCTCGACCTTCAACCTAACCCCCTTGTCCGGCGTTTGGGGAGGCGGATGGAGGGGGAGAGAGCCGTTGTGGTCTACCGAAGGTAAAGCATTTGAGCAAAGAGGAAAGGCGGGAGCAAAGAAGCAAAGAGGGTCTGCTGGACCGTTCTACCCCCCCCCCCTCCCGGGGGGGGGGGTAAGGGGGGGTTCATCTCGGCTCTACCCAACCGCTGCCGCGCCGCGCGAGACCTGGTGTGCGAGCCCGGCCCGTTGGAGCGATCTTACCAAAAGTACCTAGCCGACAACGGCGTCGGTCCCGGACACGAATCCGGCCCGACGCCGCTCCTTCCCTTCCGGCGGGCGATTATTCGGTAGCGGGTCCACCGGGACGGACAAACAAACGTCCAAGTGGTGAGCGTCGGGTCGTCGCGAATAGCCGGAAGGCGGGCACTCTGCCTTTTTTATAACCTCACCCCCCCCCTTTTTTTTTACCACACGCGGCTTTCTCCCCCCGTAGTAGGAAGAAGGGGGTTGCTCTCCTATTATCCACCCCCTTTGCACCCCCTTTGCACCCCCTTTGCACCCCCTTTGCACCCCCTTTGCTTTTCTCTTTGCCCCGGTGTATTCCTCCGTTTTTTTCGTCCTTTGTCCGCGACGGCCCCCTTTCCCGAAGTCCTCTCACCGCTACGTCGGCGGAGGTGGAATCCGCCACCTTCGGGGCATCGAAAACGGCGAAGTAGGGGTCTACGGTCCCGCTTTGACCTTCCCTCCCGGCCTCCGCATACGTGGATGCGGCTAGGTAAACCGAACGGGGGGTGAAGCGTTGGGCGGGGAGTTTTCTCCAACTGCGGTACCCAATTCACTGCTGCTGCAACGCCGTTGGCATTCACCGTGCAGTGTCCGGAATGGCACGTCTTCCCGGAGGTTGGGGAGGGGTGAGGTGGGGGCGATCGCTCCCGGCCCTTCCCTTTCCGCCGCCGAGGAATGTAGAACCGAAGGGTGGGGCTCCTCGGTGCAGCACCCGGAGCTCTCCCTTCGCCATAGCGGGTGAAAGCCCCTTCACGGCCCAACGGCTGAGCAGCGTGGGTCCCCGGAACACTAGCGCAAGTGTTCCGCCATCGGCGTTTGTTGGGCACGCCGGGGTACGGTGGGCACCAGCACGATTCCGGCTGTCACTGCCGGAGTCAAATTGTCACCCTAGGCTCCCCGCAGTAGGACGAGCGCACGGCAACCTTGTCCGAAGACGTGGGTCGGGGGGAGGCATCGTCTCCACCCGCCCCCGCGGGAGCCACATCGAATTTCGAACGGAGGACCATCTCCGAGCCTAGCCAATACGCAGAACGCACCGATAGTGCACAGTACCGTGAGGGAAAGGTGAAAGGAGAACCGCGCCGTTCGCGGAATGAAACAAATCCCGAAATGGCCCACCACAGCAGCAGCCGGAGCGCCGACGGGTGCGCCCGCGGCGCCAACGACGTACCTTTTGCATAATGGGCTGGCGAGTGAAGGTGCCGGGCTCCCCCGATCTCCCGATCGGGTGCAGAGAGCAGCTTAACCCTTACCGGTAGGCGCAGCGACGGCGGTAGCGCACGGATAGGTCGGGGCGTTCCTCCGGGGCAGGAGCGGACCCCATTGTCCGCGCTTTCGGAGTGCGCCCCGCGCCCTAGCCCGGGCTAGTGCCCGGGCTGGGTTTACGTCCGGCCACGGTCCGGCACCTTCGACCCGAAATGGATCGATCTACGCGTGGCCAGGTTCAGCGCTGCGGGTGGTGCACCGCCACCTGCGCCGGCCCCTTCGGGGGAAAAGGCGGCGCAGAGTGGGGTGGGAGGGAGCGGCGCTTCAGTCCTCCGTTGGCTGAATGCGCCGCACAGGACCCTTCTGCCCCCACGGAGGTGCCGTGGTCTCCGCGGTGGAGTAGCCCTCCGGCTGCTTCAGCGCTGTGCTCCGCCGCCCCCTCCCCTCGCGGAGGAGGCTCAAGGGCCGGAGATCCCCCGCTGCCGGCGGCCGAACCCGTCACCGTTGCAAGGGTGTGGGATGAGCTGCGCGTAGGAGTGAAAAGCTAACCGAGATCCAAGATATCTGGTTTTCCGCGAAATGCCAGTAGGGCAGCGCTGCGCCTGTGCGCTCGGCGTGCCGCCGAAGGGCGGTGGCCGGGCCACGCCGACGTAGAGGACGCCAGGACCAGCAGGAGCGGGTAACGCCGCCACCGAGGTCTAGGCATCTCCGAATGCGGCGCGCAGCTGTGAGACTCCGGGCGCAAAGGTCCGGAGTCGCAAGGGAAACAGCCCAGACCACCGTCCAAGGTCCCCAAGACTCTCTCCAGGTTCGTTCGAGGATCCGGTTCGCCAACGCATAACGCTCTGCGGGGTAGGCTTGGAAGCTGCCATCCCCTCGCCGAAGCAGCGGGACGCCCCGCGCTCCGCTCCGTCCTACGGGCGGGGTAGGGGTGCTCCCCCTCCCTTCGGCTTGCGGGACGGGCCATCGAAAAGTGCCGCCGAAGGGCGGCGCGTGGTGACGAAGCCGTCCGGGCCGTGGTTTACGCTGCGGTCCGGCGGCCCCCCCAAGAACACCCGCCAGCGGAGCTGCTCCCCCCGCGGGCCGCGGCGCCTCGCGCCCTCCCTGCCCCTCCGTCCTCCGTGCGCTTTCGAGCGTCGGCGGGGCAGAGGGGTCCGAGTTGAAGGGTGCAGCGCCGTGGACGCTCCCGTATGCGGGTGGACCCATGGGGTCGGAGAGCCGACGGCACCCCACGGTTTTCCTTCCCCGCGGCCGTCTTCCGGACGGCATAGTCGGGGGAGAGTCCGTGGTGCGTTCCCCGTCGCCCGACGTGGAAGCGGCCTCCGCCGGTGAAGGTTCAGGAGGGGAGGGGCGGAGGGAAGCTTCCGCCGCAATGCCTCCCCTTCCCCCCCTTCGCCGTTGAGGTGGAGGATGTCGCCTTCGGGATTCTTCCCCGGAGGTGGTTCGCACCGGACCCCTGCCCTTCGGCGCCCCTCCTCTTCGGAGGGGGCAGCGCCGGGAGGAAGGGGGGGACTTCGGGAGGATTCGGGCGGCCTTCCCCTTCCGCGTAGGCGGAGGGCGGGGGGACCATGACGCCCTCCTCCGCCGTGCCCTCCCCCCTGGGAGGGTGTGGTTCCCGCCGGCATATTCTCCGAGAGGGCCTCTCCGTCGTCGCCGGTGAACCGTCCCATCACCGATAGCGTAGCAGCTCAGCGGAACGTTTGAACGCGGATCCTCCTCAATGTACGGGAATGCAGGAGAGCACCGCAGACGTGGCCGGCGGTACATGCCCTCACGGGCAGCCCGTTGCCGCCGGGGTAGCGGAACGTCCCGGTTGCCGTCGAAGGAGCGTTTGCGAGACGTTCTGGAGGTCCCGGGAGCGAGAATGCCAGCACGAGTAGCGTACTGTGAGGTCCTAATCCTCGCCGCCGAATTCCCGAGGTTTCCGGGGCTCCGTTGTACGGCTCCTGGGTGAATACGGCCCTAAGGTCCGAACGCCGAGGCGTTCGCCGAATGGCTTCAGCGGGTATTGTGGGGAACAGTCCGGCGACTGCCGGAAGGAATGCACGGATCGGCGAAACGCGCCCAGCCCCGGGGACACCGTCGCGGAGTGCGCTCTACGGCGGGAGGTACTCCGGGGATCGGCCGCGGGCTGCGCCCGCGTTCGCACCGAAAGATGAGAGCCTTCGCGCCGCGACCGAGAAGAGACATCGGGGGCGGGCAGCCGCCGGCGGCCGTAGCGGCAATGCTGCGGCGACCGGGGGTTGTACGGGGCGGTGGGCGGGCCGGAGCAGAACTTTCCGGCCGTCGCCACTTCGCCCGCCTCCACCCCACACCGTAAAGATTTGCCGCCGCAAGCGGCGAATGCCGTACCGCACACCGACACCGGTGGGAAGGCTGAATAAGCCAAGGCGGATGGGAGAACATCACCGAAGGAACTCGGCAAACTCACCCCGTGCCCTTGGTCCAAGGGGGGTCCCGTAGAGTGGGGGTGAAGGCGGCGGGTTTGCCTTCGGCCCCTCCTCCGGAGGGGCGTCGGGGCAATGGGGTTATCCCGGGATTCCGGGGTGGCCTTCGGTGCCGGTGGCTGTGGCCGTTGGGGCTGTCCTCCCTCCCTCGGGAGGGAAAAGGTTCCGCTTGCGGCCCTCCGTTGGGTCTGTGGTCGGCTGCTCTGCGGTCGTCCTCCACCGCCCGTGCGCGCGCCCCCGAGAAGGAGTGGCGGCGGGCCGTCCACTGCGCCGTGCCCCCACCCTTTGGGGAGAAAGGGGGGAAGGGACGCGGTTTGGCGGTGGGTGGTGTGCACGCGAACCCTTCTCTGGCTCTTGGCGAAACCGGGAGCGCACTGTACTCAGAGGGGGCGGCGACTGTTTAATAAAAACACAGGGCTCTGCGAACGCTCATGCGGAGGTATAGAGCCTGACACCTGCCAGCGTGGGGGTAGCATTTACGCCGGTCGTGGGAGCGCTTCGTCCGCGAAGGGCCTCTGCGGCCGACTAGAACGCCTCCCGAACGGCGGCTGTATTCCTGACGGTCCTAAGGTAGCGAAATCTCTTGGCCTTTAATTGAGGTCCTTGCGAATGGTTTAACGGCCGTCCTGCTGTCTCCGGTGATGACCCAGCGAAGCTGAATTCGGGGTGCAGATGCCCCGTGGCCGCGGCCAGACGGAAAGACCCTGTGCACCTTTACTATAGCCCTTCCCTTTGGGGTCCGGAGCAACGCGCGCTACGAAGCGGAAGCTAAGCAAGGAGCCGAGCTAGATGGTAAACGCTCCGAAGGCGCAGTGGGAGCCGCTCCGTTGTCTCCGGATCTTTGGATTTACTCCCACAATGACGGGCACGCTCCGCCGTTCTCCCTCCCTCCCCCATCGAGGTTTCACGCTCTTCCCCCCCGATTCCGGCGGAGGGGAGTGCGCAGGAAGCACTAGAGGGAACTGCCAGCGGAACCCTAAAAAAGGCAGGGTTGGAAAATCGACCACGGAAATCCTGAAGCCACGGTAAACCCGATGGGGTTGGCGGGCGGAGAGCGGCGGCGCCCGGACACGGAATGGGTGGTAGTTTGGCTGGGGCGGCGCACTCCACGTGAAACGGAGTGGCCTGACGCCCGTTCGAATCCCGGCGGGCCGACTCCGGTTGACCACCCGGAGAGTCGGCGTAAGGGCCCGTAGCCCGCTGGACTGGAAAGACATACCCGTCGACCAGGGATGGTCTCCCCCGGCGGCGCTCTGCGCCACGGATGACCGTCGAGCCTAGAGACCCGGGGGTTGTGTATGGAAACACCCTCTTGCTTATCGGATAAAAGGTACGCCAGGGATAACAGGGTAATGGGATTCTAGAGACGCCATCGACGATCTCGTTTGCCACCTCGATGTCTGCTCATGGTCTCCTGATGCTGCAGGCGGTATCAAGGGTGTGGCTGTTCGCCACCTAAGACCTTACGTGAGCTGGGTTTAGACCGATGTGAATCAGGTTGGCCCCTATCTACCGCGGTTCTTCTGCGAGTGAGCACACTCCCCGAATGTCGCCGGGCACCGCCTCCAGTACGAAAGGACTGAGGCGGGGTGGCCGCTGGTGTAGCGGTGAGGTCCGCGCAGGATTCCGCCGCGCAGCTACGCCGCCCGAACGTCGGCACCGCCGTCGGCGGTCGCTCCGCGCGATCGCCGCTGCCGAAGGTCCTCCGCGCCGAAGGAATCGAGGTGCAAAGGACGCCCGCCAACGGCATTCGGTCGGTCGGCAGGGGAAATCCCCTGCCGGAACAGGGCTGGGGAAGACCACCCCGTCGCGGGGTCGGCCGGTCAACGGATCCCAAGAGGACGCGCACAGCCGGCCGAATTCCCATCGCCCGAGATAGTCGCGGGGCTCCCCGCCCCTCCAGTGGAGGGGGTCGGGGACGGCGCCGTACCTTGACGGGTCCTTCCCCTCCCGTGGTTTTCCCTGCTCTGTTCTGCTCTGTTCTGCTCTGTTCTGCTCTGTTCTGCTCTGCCCCCCCCCTCCCGGCAGGGGCAAGGTTCGGGCGCCGGAGGGCGGTGGTGGTTTCTTTCCCTCCTTTCTTTGGCTAAAGTTCGTCCGGAGCTTCTACTGTGGGTTTGTATTACCCCATATCGCGTTTTCGCAATCTAAACGACACCCATGCTGCTTACCGCCGCTAAACTGATCGGAGCCGGGCTCGCAACCATTGGTCTCGCCGGTGCCGGAGTAGGTATTGGTACTGTATTTGGCGCCTTCCAGGTAGCACTCTCCCGCAACCCCTCTCTGCTCGCAACGCTCTTCCGGTACGCCATTCTGGGTTTTGCCCTGACCGAAGCCATCGCTCTGCTCGCGCTGATGATGGCTTTCCTCATCCTCTTCGCCTTCTTGTGCTGGAGTCTTCCTTTACCCCGGGGTTTTCGGCTGGGTTATCCGCTGAAGCGCTCGCCGCAAAGGTTCCAAAACGTAGGGCGAGTCCAGCACCAGCCTTACCGGGGGTAAAAGAAGAGTCCCGCTTGGAGGGGGGGGGGGGGGTGACGAAATCCGCCGGGTAGCAAAAGAAAGGGGAGGTCATAAAAACCTCCCCAAATGCCGGCACTAGAGCCTTATAATAAGGGGCTGGTCAGTTGCCCTGCGGATTCACGGGCTATAGTGGTTAAAACATTTTCCTACCCGTAGGGGTGTGAAACCCCTACGGTGTATCCCAACCCCCAACGACACACCTTTGCCATGAAGTACCTTCTTACCGCTGCGTTCTCCGCTCTACGGCTCTCGCCGCTAACATCCGCCGGACCCCCACCGCGCAGGGCTCTTCCGCGAAGATGACCCTTGCCGTTTCCACAGCGGGTGCCGCTATTGCGTCTCCGCTGGAACAGTTTGAACTACTGGCTGCAACCAACGCCGGGAACAACACGGCTGCAGCGGCTCGCCGCGTGTGGAACGCGGCTCGCCGGCGTGCTCGGTCTTTCGAGCCTCGGCGAAGTGCTGGGGCTGATCACCGTCTTCGGCCTGGCGCTGGCGGCTGTGGCCCTCCGAGCTCCGGCCCTCGCCGTACGCTCCTGGAGTGCGGCTGTTGGAGAGCTGCCGGTGCACGGACCGAAGACCCTTCTTGCCTCCAACGTCACCCCCGCCCGGGTGTTGCGGTCCGCGGGTAGCCACACCCGGGAGGTGTTTTGCATTCTCCTACGTCTTCAGTATTTTTTTCTGTCTACCCAATGCCACAGCTTGATAGCGCCCTTTACGACTGTCTTGTTTCGGGCGTTGCTGCCCTAACGGTGGGCGCCGCGCTGCTCTCGACGGAACTCCTCCCTCTCTCGCATCTGTTTATGCGACCATCTTCGGATCGATTTCGGCTGCCGGAGCTGCGGCCGAATCGCCTGGAGCTTACGGCCGTGCTGGACCTGGACCCAATCAAGGTCCAGGTCGCCCTGCTGGACGGGCAGCTGTTTCCCTGCGACTCTCCCGTCTATGCCGGGTGGGTGCACCAGTGGGTGTGGGGAATTCACCCGGATGGTAGGGTGGACCATACCGGTGTGGTCCTCGCACTCTACAGTTGGTTCCCGCCGCGCTGCAGCCGCACGCCGATGCATGAGTGGCATCGGACTAGGGGGGAAACCGGTGACGTGGTGGCCTACGCGGCCAATCGAGGTGGGGGCGCAACGGCCGAAGGGGGGAGTGTCCCTGCGGAAGGGCTGCTAGCCCTTAAACAGCCCTCTGGGGGGTACAATACAGTGCTTCTCCATCCGGGTCAGCTTTCCACCCCCCGGGGGTGGTTTGAGCTGTTTGCCCACCTCTGTAAGATGGTGGCGGAGTTCATCGCTCCCCTGGTTGAAGTTGTAATTCAAAACCTCTCGCTTTTTCTGTCCCTCGACAACGAGGGCAATTTCCTCGTGATCGTGCTCCTGGCGGCTCTACAATTTGCGCCGGTTACCCTGCGGGACACGAAGTCCTCGCGAGGGCCTGTTGTCGCCCCGAGAGCTCCGACCCTCGCCGTACGCTTCTGGAGTGCGGCTGTTGGAAAGCTGCCGGTGCACGGACCGAAGACCCTTCTTGCCTCCAACGTCACCCCCGCCCGGGGTGGTTACGTATCGGCCTTTGCCGCTTATTTTGCATGCGCGTCGGACGGAACAACTCCGGGTGACGGCGGGCCTCCCTCCGGGGATCCTCTGCTGCTGCTGCTACTCGCCGGCGCTGCCATGGGGGCAGTGCTTGCGGTGACGTGGCTCCTTTTCGGAGCCAACGATAAACCCCGGGGGGAGGCACCGTCGCCCCCTCCCACTCCGAAGGAGGTGACGCCTCCGGCGGAGCCCACCTTCCCCGAACCCGTAGGGGTGGGCCGCGTGGCCCCCTTTCCACACCCCTACGCCTTCCCTCGTCCCGCCATCCAGCTCTCCTGGAGCCCCGAACTCCTGTGGAAGCTAACGATCTTTGGCGGAATTGTGCTGGGGCTCATTGTCCTCTCGGGCTTTTTTGGAGGGCCGGAGGGCGGAGATGGCGGTGCCGGGTCCACAACCGAGCGCGGCGCCGGCTCGGGCGCCGGCGCCGGCAACCACGGCGGCATTGGCAACGACGATGGGAGTTCGGGTCGCGGTGGGGCAGCGAAAAAGTGCGTCTGGCAAAAGCCCAAGCGGCGCCCCCCACTTCCGGCGCGCTATGCCACCGCTGCACCGGCAGCGACCCCCACCCCCGCAACCCCAACGGCCGTGGGGCCCGTATCCGTGGGGCCCGTATCCGTGGGGCCCGTATCCGTGGGGCCCGTATCCGTGGGGCCCGCGTCCGCGCCAACCGCGTCTGCGCCGACCGCAGCCCCCATTCCGACAGCCGTGGAGGACGATAACTCGTCCGTGTACGACGAGAATGAGCTGCCGCCGTCGCGTAGCCCTTCCCCACCTCTCCAGCCCACCCCCGCAACCCCAACGGCCGTTGCACCTTCGCCGGCGGTTCCCGCGCCCGCAGGACCGGCATCGGAGACGCCGTCTCCTGCGGGCCCGCAGCCGACCTCTCCGCTTTCGGACGTTGAGGGGCCTCCGCCCTTTGACTTCGACCGGTTTCTGCGGGAGGTCTCCCCGACTCCCTACGCACACCTGACCGGCCGCCAGCTGCGGGATCTGATGGCGGAGGAAATGGGGTACGGTCCCCTGGAGACCCAGGAGACCCAGGAGACCCAGGAGGTCCGGGAGAGTGGAACCGTCCCTCCGGGCGAAGCGAAGGGCGGCGATCCGTCCTCCACCGAGCCCCCCCCTCCGCTGGCGCAATTGGGCGCGTAAATCCGGTGGGGGTGGGCTGTTAAGTCCAAAGTTGTCCCCAAAAGGGGTGGAGTGCCGAAGAATGGGCAGAGTGGTGTAATGCGTTCGCCCCCCCCCCCCCCTCAGGGGGGTTTGCGTACGGGTTCTTTACCACTCCACCACCACCCCCTCTTCGGCACTCCACCTCCCCCTACCCGTAGGGGTTTCACACCCCTACGGTGTACCCTAACTCCCAACGACACACCTTTGCCATGAAGTACCTTCTCACCGCTGCGTTCTCCGCTCCTAAACTCCGCTCTACCGCTCTCGCCGCTAACGTACTTAGGGTCTCCTTCACCACCGCGCAGGGCTCTTCCGCGAAGATGACCCTTGCCGTTTCCACAGCGGATGCCGCTATTACGTCTTCGCTGGAACAGTTTGAACTACTGGCTGCAACCAACGCCGCGAACAACACGGCTGCAGCGGCTCCCCGTGTGTGGAACGCGCTCGCCGGCGTGCTCGGTCTTTCGAGCTTCGGCGAAGCGCTGGGGCTGATCACCGTCTTCGGCCTGGCGCTGGCGGCTGTGGCCCTCGCCGTACGCTCCTGGAGTGCGGCTGTTGGAGAGCTGCCGGTGCACGGACCGAAGACCTTTCTTGCCTCCAACGCCACCCTGGCGCAGCAGGGTTACGTACCGGTCTTTGCCGTTCTGGTGCTCTCGCTGGCAGCCTTCAATCTGGCCGGCGTGCTGCCCTTCGGCTTCACCGTTACGTCCCATATCGGCGCTACCCTCTTCTATGCCTTCACCATCTTCTTCGGGCTCAACTTCATCGCTCTGGTGCGCTACGGTCGGACCTTCTTCGGCATCTTTGCACCGGCTGGAACGCCCTTTGTGCTTCTGCCGCTGCTGGTTCTGCTGGAGTTCGTTAGCTACGCGGTGCGACCGCGGACGCTCTCGGGTCCAGTTTTTCGACTTCGAGGGCGCCATTGGGTCGAAATGGCGCCCTTTGTAACCGCTGCGGCCCTGGCCCTGCCACGGCAGGTTTTCGCAGAGGGCTCTGCTGGGGAAGGTTCCGGGGGGGACTCGATTCTGGGGTTCCTACTTGTAGGGGCCCTTACGGCGGCAACTCTTGCCATTGCTGCCTTTCTCTTTGGTGGGAAGGGCGCGGGGGGCGAACATCCTTCTTCTCCGAGCTTCCCGGCGCCGGAACCCCAGGGGGCTCCGGAGCCTCCGCTGGGGGGTCCTCCCGGCGGGGAAGACTGGGGCGGTTCGGGGCTTCCGCCAACTTGTGGCTCCAGAGTCGGGTTCGAGGAGCTACTGTGGAGGCTACCGCTCCAGCTCCTGCCCCTGGCGGGGATCCTGCTCACCGGTCTGCTCTTTTGGTTCGTTGGGTGGTCTGGGGGAGGGGCCCCTCCTGCGGCCCCTCCCGCAGCCCCTCCCGCAGCCCCTCCCGCAGCCCCTCCCGCAGCCTCTGCTGCGGCCATTGCTCCGGAAGCCGCTCCTGCGCCAGAGGCGGCTGCGGAGGCCCCTTCTCCGGAGGCGGCCCCTCCTTCTCCGGAGGCGGCCCCTCCTTCTCCGGAGGCGGCCATTGCTCCGGAGGCCCCTTCTGCTCCGGAAGCCCCTTCTGCTCCGGAAGCCCCTTCTGCTCCGGAGGCCGCTCCTGCGCCAGAGGCGGCCCTTGCGCCAGAGGCGGCTGCGGAGGCCGCTCCGGAGGCCCCTCCTTCTCCGGAAGCCCCTTCTGCTCCGGAAGCCCCTTCTGCTCCGGAAGCCCCTTCTGCTCCGGAAGCCCCTTCTGCTCCGGAAGCCCCTTCTGCTCCGGAAGCCCCTTCTGCTCCGGAAGCCCCTTCTGCTCCGGAGGCCGCTCCTGCGCCAGAGGCCGCTCCTGCGCCAGAGGCGGCCCTTGCGCCAGAGGCGGCTGCGGAGGCCGCTCCGGAGGCGGCTGCGGAGGCCGCACCGGAGGCCCTTTCTCCAGAGGCCCCTCCTGCGCCAGAGGCGGTCGCACCGGAGCAGGCGCCTACTGCGCAAGCGCCGCCGGCGGCACCGCTACTCCCCGCAGCGCTCCCTGTATCGGCCCCCGTTGCGCCGGAAGCTGACTTTCGTTGGCACCCGGCCGCGCAAGGGGTGCTGCAGCAAGCAGTGGAGGAGTTCGCGCAAACGCGGAGGTTTAGGGTGATTAATCCGGAATTCTGGTACTCGATTCTACTTCAGCATTCCTTCGGGTTCGCCTCCGAATGGAGGCGGCTTGTGGCGCCACTACACCCCTTCTGGGAGTCGTACGCGCCGTCGGCCGACGTGCTGCTGCTGCTGCCGACCCTGGCGCAGGCGCACCTCCCACCGCAGGTCCTCCAGTCCACTATGGAAGCTCTTCGGAGCGAACGGGAGGAGGCGCAGGCCGTTGGAGCGGGTACTCCACCGACAACGGTGGTGGAGTATCGGAGGCAACTCCAGGCAGCTGTAGAACGCGGTGTCCCGCTAACCGCTTCCGAAATTACACGGCTCCAGCGGGATTTCGTCTCCCTGGCGGCATTTGCCAACGGCGTGCTTCTGCCTCTAACCGTTGCGTATTCCGCGGTGGAGGCCCTGGACGCAGGGCTGGGCCCCAGGGCAAAGGGCCCATCGCTTCTTGCTGCAGAGGCTCCGGAAAAGCTGTTCGCGGAGCTTCACACCGAAGCTCCCGCGGTTGCGCGCGGGGTGCTGGTCTCGACGCAGCTCGAACTCCTCACCGTCACTGCGGTGCAGGCCCTTGCCCTGGAACGGGCAGCTCTGGTACAGGACTTCCTCCGTACTCTTCCGGCCGGCCTAAATGCCGGCTCGGTGCTTACGGAAACCGCCTGGAACCGCCTTACGGGAGTGCTGGAGGGCACAGGTGTCTTTCCGGAGGGGGTTCCGCACCCTAGGGGTATGGCGCTGGACCCCCTGGAGGTCCGGCAGGTACTGGAGGTGCTACGGGCTCTGCAGTCCCACCCATATCCCGCCGTTGCGGACCTCCATTACCTTCCCTCTCACCGGGGCCCGGGACAGCTGCCGGCCGCGGCACCGGCATCCAGCAACCCTCAGGATGTCTCCACCGCGCTGGTGGAGGCCCTTCATCAGCTTTCCGATGCCTTCGCACCGGCGGGCAATACCGAGGGGGCGTCCGGTGTTGCGGAGGAGAAAACTCCTTCGCGGGGCCCTTCCGGGAGGTAAATAGGCGGCGGGGAGCTTCACGTGGGGGGGGTTTAGCGCCACCGCGCACGGGGGGGGGTACTGCTCGGGTTATCGCCGACGGGGGGCGTTAACCTTTTCACGACGTAAAGCATTTGGCCTATCGAATACCGGCCGACGGCTGCGGGAACACCGCATGCCGAGAAAGGCCCCCCTCTCTCTCAAAAAAAAACGGGATGTAAAGAGAGGGGGGGGGGTCAGGGAGTATACTCTCTTTTCGGCCTTGCCCTACCCCCGAACCGAATCTGCCAAGAGTCCTACGGGGGGTCGTGTGCCCACCACCGAAAAAGTTACTCCTACGCTTTACCGGCGGGTCGACTATGTGTCGTTCTCTCCTCACCCGCGGCACGTATCGAATGCATGCGCGCTACTTGTCTTCACCTCCGGTGAGGCGTGTTTTCTCCCTTTAGCATTCAGATGTTTTCGCTTCTCCACCCCATTGTGCTCCTCTTTAGTAGCCTTCGCAAACGTCTTTGGTTTTCGGCTCGGGCCGTCTTCCGGTCCGCTCCTGCGATTAAGGTGCCTTCGTACGATTACGGCACCTTTGCGTCCGCCCCGTTCGGGACAAGCGTAAGCTCGGACAAAGGTGTGGGCGTATTCGCGGTTTCGGCGGCCGAAGCGGCCCTCGCTGTTCTGGTGCTGGCACTGGCATCGTGTTCGCTGATCTGCCCAGCGAGCGCCAACGCCGGCTACGAGCTGCTGACCGCGTCGGAACTGCTGGCGAAGAACTACAGTAAAGCTCTGGAGGGGGCTACACTTTCGCTGCGGGCGGGGGCACTGGCACTTATGGCGGCCGCCATGGTCGTAGCTCTAGGTCGGCTGGTAACGGCCCGCCACCCAGCCGCGGCAATTTTTAGTTTTCTTGCGCTGGTGCTTACGCTGGTGATGGTGCTTTTCTCCCTCTCGGCCGAGTACATGGCGGCGCTGCACATCATCATCTATCCCGGGGCCATTCTGATCTTCTTTGTATTTGCCACCCTGACCACGGAACAGCGCTGGTTTTCGCCGGAGGCGGAGGGTGCCCAAAGGCGCTCTCCGGAGGAGAGGGTGACCGTTGCAGCAGCAGCGCTGCTGAGCGGTGTTCTGCTGGCGGTACTCCTACTGACGACTGCAATTCCAGCCCTGTCGCTGGAACTGGCGTCCGTTAAGGCCGGTCCTCTGATGAGAAATACCGCGCTTGTGTTTGGCCATGTAGTTACCGGACCGGTCGCTCTGGGTACGGCAATCTTCATGCGCTATCGCTTTGCCCTTACGCTGCTTGGAGCCCTTCTTCTGCTGGCACTGCTGGTGGCGCTGCGCCTGCTGAGCCCAGCTCTTCGCCGGTCCCGGCGCGGCAGCAGCGCCTTTAGTCTCCGCCGACGCGCTGCGCCCTTCGGCGGTGAGATTCGGGAGCTGCACAGCGGTCGCGCTGCTCTTCCACTGGTGGTGCTGACCACGGGAGTTGCGGGCGCGGAGACAGTCTCGTTTTCCCTGAGCTGCTCCAGTTCGGCGGATGCGCTGGTGGCTCTTGCCCTGATTCTTCTGGCTGCGGGTTTCGGCGCTCTTGTTCACCGCTCGTACAGCTTTCTGCACTTTTTTCTTGTTATCGAAGCTGTGGGGCTGGCGCTAAATCTGCTCTTTACGGCGGCGGCGGTGACAACGTCTACACCGGAGGGTGAAGTCTGGGTAACTTTTGGAGCTGCCATCGCAGCGGCGGAAACGGCGGTTGGGCTGGCGCTTTTTCTGGCGCTGGTGCTGTCCGCGCCTCGGCGGACCGCAGCGGTAACCGCGGCGGGGGCTCGTGCACGAGTCCCCCTTCGGGCAGGTAGATTGGCCGGTCGGCAGTCACGGCAGCTGCGGTGATGGCGATTGCACCCAACGGTAGGTGCACCGGGTGAGGGGTCGACCCCCCCCCCTGGGGGGGGTAAGCTTTGGAAGGGGCGCACCTCCGCGGGGTAACCGTAACCGGCCCCAACCCCACTCCGTAGAGGATGGCTACTCCCTTCCCCCGCTTCTTCCATTTTTCTCACCCCCGTTTCCCTGGGTCTGCACCTCGTCCACCTCTTCCACCTTTCCCGTTTGCTTCTCTCCGATTCTAGGTCAGTTTTACGTGTCCGCTAAGCGCTCCCACTCTAGAGTGGCTTTTTCTCCGCATTGCTGCGCTTCTTCTTCTGTTACCATGACTTTTCTCCTCCGTTTCTCCACCGCCGCCGACCGCCAAGTCCCTGTACTTTCCGCCCTCGCTGTACAACGTATCCCCGCCTCTCTAGAGGGGCGGCCGGCGGCGCGTTCCCTTTCGGCCTTCGGGGTATTCAAGCGCTCCGCTCCAAAGACTCCTCTGACGGCACTTCTGGCTAACCACATTCTTTATTATCCCACGCCAGCTAACCTCACCTACTTTTGGGGTTTCGGCTCCCTGTCGGCGGCCATGCTGGGGGTTCAGCTCATCACCGGTATTATGCTGGCGATGCACTACAACTCCAGCACGGAGCTGGCTTTTGCCTCGGTGGAGCACATTATGCGCGACGTCAACTACGGTTGGCTGCTGCGAGGTCTGCACGCCAACGGCGCAGCATTCTTCCTGGTAGCGGTCTACGTCCACATTCTGCGAGCGCTGCTCTACCGGGCAACGAGCTTCGCCCACAAGGGGGTTTGGCTTAGCGGTGTGGCGATCCTCGCACTTACCATGGGCTCGGCCTTCATCGGCTACACCCTCCCTTGGGGACAGATGAGTCTCTGGGGCATGGTGGTGATCACCAACCTCATCAGCGTCGTTCCCTTCGTGGGAACGGATCTGGTGACCTGGGTGTGGGGGGGTTTCTCCGTGGGCGCGCCTACCCTAAGTCGCTTCTTCGCACTCCACTACCTGCTGCCCTTTATCCTGGCGGCGGTGGCGGCACTGCATATTTTCCAGCTCCACAACCAGGGTTCCTCCAACCCCCTGTCGGTGGAGCATCGGGAGATCGCCGCGCAGCCTATGCCGCTGGCGCCCTACTTTCTGGTTAAGGACCTACTGGGGCTGCTGGTCTTTGGTACCGCCTACGCGTACTTCGTCTTCTTCGACCCTAACGCCCTTGGCCATTCGGACAACTTCATTGAGGCAAATCCGCTGGTAACGCCGGCACACATTGTGCCGGAATTCTACTTTCTGCCGTTCTACGCCATTCTGCGCTCCATCCCGAACAAAACCCTGGGGGTGGTGGCAATGGCTGCAGCCATTGCGCTGCTGGCACTGCTGCCGCTCGAGTCCCGCGTGCTGCAGAGCGGCGGTCTGCAGCCGGGTGCGCTGCGCTGGCGGGAACGGGAGCTGAGCAGCGGTGGTCTGACCTTCGCCCACACCTGGGCCGTGTGCGTCTTCGCTGCAGTCTTCCTGCTGCTGGGGGTTATCGGCGCTCGGCCTGCGGAGGAGCCCTACGTCTTCTGCGGTCAGCTGCTGACCGTCCTTTACTTTGGCCTGCTGGGTAACTTCTTTACCCCTGCTCTCGTGCCCCTGCGCGAGAACGCACCTCTGCTTACCGCCCGCCGCTTACAGTTATGCCGACCCTCTTCCTTACACTGCTGTTTACCCCACTGCTTCTCGCGCTCTGCCTGCTCTTTCGCGGAAACGTCCTCGGGAAGCGCGGTGCGTTTGCTCTGACCACGCTAGCAGCGGTCCTTTCGGCGTCGGCGCTGGTGGGGGCCCTTCTCGAGGCCTCGGCAACCAGTGGGGTGGTGCCGGCTACGATTGACTTCGGTCGTTGGTTCACCCTCGGTGAGCTGCAGGTGCGCTGGTCCTTTACCTTCGACGCCCTGTCGCTGCCAATGGCGATGCTGGTGCTGACGGTTTCGACCATTACCCAGGTTTACAGTTATTGGTACCTCTCGTCGGACCCGGGGCTGGTGCGTTTTCAGGCCTACCTGAATCTGTTTACCTTTTCGATGCTGCTGCTGGTTTTCGCCGAGAATCTGGTGGTGCTCTTTCTGGGTTGGGAAGGCATTGGGCTGTGTTCCTACCTGCTCATCGGCTTTTGGTACACCCGACCGGCGGCGCGCATGGCGGCGCTGAAGGCCGTAGTGGTCAATCGCATCGGTGACGCGGCGCTGCTAGCGGCAATGGGGCTACTTTTCTCCCTTAGCGGATCGCTGGACCTGGCCGCCAACGCAGCACTGCTGCCGGCCTTTGCCGGTGTGGCGCTACCGGGACTGGATGGCGTAACCGTTCTGGGGCTGGCTCTTGCTCTGGCAGGTGTGGCGCTGGCGGCTAAATCCGCGCAGCTGGGGCTCCATATCTGGCTTCTGGATGCCATGGAGGGCCCGACACCGGTGTCGGCACTCATCCACGCGGCTACGCTGGTAACCGCAGGTGTTTACCTGATGCTCCGGCTAACTCCCCTGCTGGGACTGGCCCCAGGGGCTCGAAGCGTCCTGGCACTGGTAGGGGCCGCTTCCGCCCTATTTGGGGCAGCAGCGGCCTGCTGCCAGTGGGACCTTAAAAAACAGGTCGCATTTTCGACCATGTCCCAGGTTGGGTACATGGTTGCGGCGCTGGGCAGTGGTCTGCCGGCGCTGGGTTTTTATCATCTGGTAATGCACGGGTTCTTTAAGGCACTGCTCTTTCTCTCGGCCGGTGTCCTTATTCACGCACTTGCGGGCGAGCAGGATCTGCGCCAGATGGGAGGCCTAGGACGACGGCTCCCACTGACCTTTAGCTACTTTGCTATCGGCTCGGCGGCGCTGGTTGGGCTGCCGGGAACTGCAGGCTTTGCCTCGAAGGAGCGGCTGCTGGACGCACTGGCGGCGGCTCCGGACGCTACCTCCAGCGGCGTATACGCCGCTCTGTGGGGAGCACTGGTCTGCACCGCGTTCTACACCGTAAAGAGCTTCGTCTACATCTTTGGCGGTAGCTACCGAGGGCCGATGTCCACCGCGAAGGCGGTGGCCGCACCGGATTTTCAGGAGCTGCCCCAGTGGGTTGCCTTTGCGCTCGCGCCACTGGCGCTGCTTAGCCTTGGTGGCGACGCTCTTCTGGCCGGTTGGATTCCAGCAATGGGTGGAGCACCGCTGCAGGCGGCGCTGCCGGAGCTGGCACCTGCGGCAACGCCTGCAGCGGGGGGGTTTTCGGCAGTGGCCGAAAGTCTGGCTTCTCCCCACCGTTGGCTGCCGCTTGCGGCCATGGCTCTTGGGGTGGCGCTCTTCGCCACCAGCGAACTCCTCTGGCCCACAATCTGCCGCCGCGCACTGCTGGGGTCCAGTTGGGCTGCTACAGCGGTGCGGGAAACGCTGCGCTTTGCTCAGCGTGCAGCGACCGTCGACGTGGTCGTCACCGCAACGGCGGTGGCAGCGCTGGGGCCAATGGGCCGCGCCTCCAAGCTTCTGGAGAAGGGGCTGGGAGAGTGGTGCGGACCCTACGGGCTGGCCACTCTACTGGAGGCCGGAAGCGCCCGGCTGGGCCTGGCGAACACCTCCCGATCCGCCTTCGGAACGGTGGGTCTGCTGCTGCTGGCCTTTCTGCTGCTGCTACTGCTGCTGGCAAGCGGCTTCGGTCTTGGCGACTAGAGTACTCTTCGAGGTAGGTTTTCCATCCTCCCCTACGGTGTACCCCAACTTCCAACGACACACCTTTGCCATGAAGTACCTTCTCACCGCTGCGTTCTCCGCTCCTAAACTCCGCTCTCCCGCTCTCGCCGCTAACGTACTTAGGGTCTCCTTCACCACCGCGCAGGGCTCTTCCGCGAAGATGACCCTTGCCGTTTCCACAGCGGGTGCCGCTATTTCGTCTTCGCTGGAACAGTTTGAACTACTGGCTGCAACCAACGCCGCGAACAACACGGCTGCAGCGGCTCCCCGTGTGTGGAACGCGCTCGCCGGCGTGCTCGGTCTTTCGAGCCTCGGCGAAGCGCTGGGGCTGATCACCGTCTTCGGCCTGGCGCTGACGGCTGTGGCCCTCCGAGCTCCGGCCCTCGCCGTACGCTTCTGGAGTGCGGCTGTTGGAAAGCTGCCGGTGCGTGGACCGAAGACCCTTCTTGCCTCCAACGTCACCCCCGCCCGGGGTGGTTACGTATCGGCCTTTGCCGCTTATTTTGCATGCGCGTCGGACGGAACAACTCCGGGTGACGGCGGGCCTCCCTCCGGGGATCCTCTGCTGCTGCTGCTACTCGCCGGCGCTGCCATGGGGGCAGTGCTTGCGGTGACGTGGCTCCTTTTCGGAGCCAACGATAAACCCCGGGGGGAGGCACCGTCGCCCCCTCCCACTCCGAAGGAGGTGACGCCTCCGGCGGAGCCCACCTTCCCCGAACCCGTAGGGGTGGGCCGCGTGGCCCCCTTTCCACACCCCTACGCCTTCCCTCGTCCCGCCATCCAGCTCTCCTGGAGCCCCGAACTCCTGTGGAAGCTAACGATCTTTGGCGGAATTGTGCTGGGGCTCATTGTCCTCTCGGGCTTTTTTGGAGGGCCGGAGGGTGGGGATGGCGGTGTCGGGTCCACAACCGAGCGCGGCGCCGGCTCGGGCGGCGGCGCCGGCAACAACGATGGGGGTTCGGGTCGCGGTGGGGCAGCGAAAAAGCGCGTCTGGCAAAAGCCCAAGCGGCGCCCACTTCCGGCGCGCTATGCCACCGCTGCGCCGGCAGCGACCCCCACCTCCGCGATCCCAACGGCCGTGGGGCCCGTATCCGTGGGGCCCGCGTCTGCGCCAACCGCGTCCGCGCCGACCGCAGCCCCCATTCCGACAGCCGTGGAGGACGATAACTCGTCCGTGTACGACGAGAATGAGCTGCCGCCGTCGCGTAGCCCTTCCCCGCCTCTCCAGCCCACCCCCGCAACCCCAACGGCCGTTGCACCCTCGCCGGCGGTTCCCGCGCCCGCAGGACCCGCATCGGAGACGCCGTCTCCTGCGGGCCCGCAGCCGACCTCTCCGCTTTCGGACGTTGAGGGGCCTCCGCCCTTTGACTTCGACCGGTTTCTGCGGGAGGTCTCCCCGACTCCCTACGCACACCTGACCGGCCGCCAGCTGCGGGATCTGATGGCGGAGGAAATGGGGTACGGTCCCCAGGAGACCCAGGAGACCCAGGAGACCCAGGAGGTCCGGGAGAGTGGAACCGCCCCTCCGGGCGAAGCGAAGGGCGGCGATCCGTCCTCCACCGAGCCCCCCCTCCGCTGGCGCAATTGGGCGCGTAAATCCGGTGGGGGTGGGCTGTTAAGTCCAAGGTTGTCCCCAAAAGGGGTGGAGTGCCGAAGAAGGTGCAGAGTGGTGTAATGCGTTCGCCCCCCCCCCTTCGGCACTCCACCTCCCCCTACCCGTAGGGGTGTGAAACCCCTACGGTGTACCCCAACTCCCAACGACACACCTTTGCCATGAAGTACCTTCTCACCGCTGCGTTCTCCGCTCCTAAACTCCGCTCTACCGCTCTCGCCGCTAACGTCCGCATGATCTCCCCCACCACCGCGCAGGGCTCTTCCGCGAAGATGACCCTTGCCGTTTCCACAGCGGGTGCCGCTATTGCGTCTCCGCTGGAACAGTTTGAACTACTGGCTGCAACCAACGCCGCAAACAACACGGCCGCAGTGGCTCCCCGTGTGTGGAACGCGCTCGCCGGCGTGCTCGGTCTTTCGAGCCTCGGCGAAGCGCTGGGGCTGATCACCGTCTTCGGTCTGGCGCTGGCAGCTGCAGCCCTCCGAGCTCCGGCCCTCGCCGTACGCTCCTGGAGTGCAGCTGTTGGAGAGCTGCTGGTGCGTGGACTGAAGACCTTTCTTGCCTCCAACGCTACCCTGGCGCAGCAGGGTTACGTACCGGTCTTTGCCGTTCTGGTGCTCTCGCTGGCAGCCTTCAATCTGGCCGGCGTGCTGCCCTTCGGCTTCACCGTTACGTCCCATATCGGCGCTACCCTCTTCTATGCCTTCACCATCTTCTTCGGGCTCAACTTCATCGCTCTGGTGCGCTACGGTCGGACCTTCTTCGGCATCTTTGCACCGGCCGGAACGCCCTTTGTGCTTCTGCCGCTGCTGGTTCTGCTGGAGTTCGTTAGCTACGCGGTGCGGCCGCTGTCGCTCTCCATTCGGCTCTTCGCCAACATGCTCGCGGGTCACGCACTGCTGAAGATCCTCGTGTCTTTCGCATTTCGCGGCCTCACCGCCGGCAACGGATTTGCCCTGGCGGCTTCCCTGCTGGGTCTGGGCCTTATCGGCGCTGTCCTGCTGCTGGAGTTTGCCGTGGCTCTACTGCAGGTCTTCGTCTTCGCAACCCTCTTTGCTCTCTACCTGGTGGACGTTCACACCGTTGCACACTTGCCATGAAATTTTGGTTTCACCGTAACTCCGTTGGACCAGCACTCGCCGCAGCCGCGCTGCCCATGGCGCCTACGGCGGCGGTGGGAGAAGTTCCGCTGCGGGCGCTCGCGAGCGCAGCGCTACTGCTGGGTACCCTCGTAGGGGTGCTGGTCTTCACCGCCGCCTTTACGCTAGTGGAGCGAAAAACCATGGCGCTGCTGCAGCGGCGTGAGGGGCCTGATCGGGTGGGGCTGGAGGGGCTGGGGCAGCCGTTTGCCGACGGCCTGAAGGTGGTGCGAAAGGAGACAGCGGTGCCCAAGGATAGCCCAGCTCACCGCCTCTTCTTTCTATCGCCGGTTCTCTCCCTTTGGATCAGCCTTTCGCTCTGGGCTCTGCTGCCCTGGGGGCCAGCGGGGGCCCTCTGCAATTCGGAGGTTGGTCTGCTGCTGGTCCTGGGGCTGGGTTCGCTCGGAAGCTACGGTGTGATCTACGCCGGTTGGGCCTCCAACAACAAATACGCCCTCATGGGAGCACTGCGGGCAGTGGCCCAGTTCATCTCCTATGAAATCGTGTTCGCGGTAGCGCTGCTGCCGCTTGTGGGGGCGGCCGGCTCTACCAGTCTGGTAGCGCTGGTGCTTCACCAGGAGCTGCACGGCTGGTTTGCCTACCTGGTGCCGCTGTGGGCGCTGACTTTCGTTCTGCTTCTCGCGGAGGCCAATCGCACCCCCTTTGACCTGCCGGAGGCAGAAGCGGAGCTGGTTTCGGGCTTCAACGTGGAGTATTCGGCCCTGCTATTTGCGTTCTTCGTGCGCCGTTTCACCCCAAACGCCGTTGCCCCCGGTACCGCAGGGGGACCGCGGGCTCAATCAGGGGGGCCGACGGCTCGGCCCCGGGCTACGCCTCGGCAAAGCCTCCCCCCTCTGGGGCCGATGGAGCCTTGCCTCCCCTGCGGGGACGGGGGCCACCACCCTTTCCAAGGTGTAAAGCACCTGGCTTACCGGACGCCGGCCAACGGCTACGGGACAACAGCATGCCAGGAAAGGCGCCGCCACCACACGGCGTCGAGCTACCGAACTCCCCTCGGCGACCTTTCGAAGAACGAGCGCCGAGGGACGCCACGATACTGGGCTAGGCAAACAAACCCCTTTCACAACTACCCTGGGGGACCCGCGAAACCCCATCGCCGGTGCAGGGCTGGGACGCACCGTTGCGATGCTCCGTGCGGCTGTCCGTCTCAGAAGAGGGCGGGCAGCGGAAAGGCGCCGGAGCCAACGCTTACACAAAGCGCCGGTAGGGGGGGCCCAAAGGTCGCGGTCAGGGCGGTGTTTGGTGGGAATGCGGGATCGGCTGAACCCCCAAAGGGGTGGAGTCGACGGAACCCTCGTAGTAGTATTCCCCGCCGAGCGGGGAGCCCTCGCCCCCAACGGGGTCGGGGTCCCTCGAGAACGCTGGCCACGGGATCGAAGGGTGCGAAGGGGGGTAGGGAATACCAGTGGCCAATCTCGGGCGCCACGGCCCTCGAGACCCTGGCGACACTTCAGCCCATCGAGGCCTACGGGCCGGAGAACCCGCTGCCGGACCTGAGACCCCTGGTCTGTCACCCGGAGGTGCTGTACGCGGCCTATGGCCGTCTGCGGTTTAAACCCGGGAATCTGACACCAGCAGTGGGTAGCGAAGCCCTGGACGGGATGAAGGCCGAGTACCTGGAAGACCTCAGTCGGCGGCTCAGCACCGGCGCCTTCACCTTCTCTCCCGCTCGCAGAAGGTCCATCCCCAAACCATCCGGAGGAGAACGCCCCCTGACCATTGCGTCCCCACGGGATAAGATTGTTCAGGAGGCACTCCGGGCGGTGCTCGAGCCCCTCTTCGAACCCACCTTTTCGGACCACAGCCACGGTTTCCGGCCGGGACGCGGGTGCCATTCGGCGCTCCGCGAAATCCACCTCGGCTGGAGGGGCGTCTCGTGGTTCCTGGAAGTGGACATCGAGAGGTGCTTCGACACCATTGACCACTCTCGACTGATGAACCTGCTCCAGCAGCGGGGACTAACATCGGGAGTGGTCACCCGACTCCTTTGGCAGGGACTGCGAAGCCGGGTGGTGGAGCTGGACAGCTGCCGCCGACTGCGGGAGGGGACACCTCAGGGGTCCGTCCTGAGCCCGCTCCTTGCCAACATCTACCTGGACCAGATTGACCGCTGGCTCGAGGAGCGGGTCGGGGCGTACAACCGGGGAGGCTCTCGCGTGCGCAACCTCGAGTATCAGCGGCGTCAGTACCGGATCCGGCTAGCGCCCAACCGGCGAGAGCGGCGCCGGCTAAGGGGCCTCCTCCAGAAGAGCGGCCTCGTACCGTTTATTATGGACGACCCCGGCTTTCGACGCATGAGATGGGTCCGCTACGCCGACGACATCCTCATCGGAGTCGCGGGCCCGCGATCCGAGGTAACCGCGCTGCGGGATGAGCTGGGCGTGTTCCTGGGCACCCTAGGCCTCCGGCTCTCGCCCACGAAGACCCTCATTACCCCTGCGTACCCGGCCCAAGCCCGCTTCCTGGGCCACCGCATCGGGTGCACCCCACTCCGACGAGCGCCACACCGGCCGATGAACAGACGCGCTGGCCGTATCGTCTCGCGCCTTTCGCCGCACCCGGTGCTCTACGGGGATGTGATGGACCTGGTCCTCCGACTCGAAAAACGGGGGTATTGCCGAAAAGGCGTGCGGGGGGTGCCGACGCGGGTGGGCCGCCTCGTCTACCTCCCCGAGGCCATGATCGTGCAGCACTTCCGGACCCTTTTCCTCTCCCTGGCCAACTACTACTCGGGCGCCACCAACTTCACCACTGTCCGGAACCGTCTGGGCTACATTCTGCGCTACAGCTGCGCCCGTACCCTCGGGGCGAAGCTGCGGCTGCGGACACGGCGCAAAGTCTTCAATCGCTTCGGCCCGGACCTGGTGATCCGGGACCCGGCGGGGCGGGCCCTGGCGTCTTTCCCGGCAAGCCTGTCCAAGGGCCTCCGGAAGGGCTTCGCCCCCAAAGGCCCGTCGGTTACGGCGGAGGCGAAAATCGAGGTGCTTACGCGGCGGGTGGCCCGTGTCCGGAAGCTCTTTGAGGATGCCTGCGCCCTGTGCGGCTCCTCCGAAGAGCTCGAGGTTCACCACATCCGCAAGCTGAGCCCTCGACCGGCGGGACGCCCCAAAAAAGGAACCCCCAAACCCGAGCCGGGAACCTATGCGACGGAGATGATGCGACGCATGAACCGCAAGCAGATCGCTCTCTGCGCACCTTGCCACCGGCAGGCGCACAGAGGTGCCCATGACGGCCCGGCGCTGGCGAAGATGGCCAAACCCTTGTAGCCGTTTGGCCAGCCGGAAGGAAAAACTGGCATTCCGGTCTGAAGGGTATTCCTGGAGAGCCGTATGAAGGGGTAACCTTCACGTACGGTTCGGTGGGAGGCCGTCGCCACCCTGCGCTCGCCGTGACTATGGCCGGTGAGTCGCGAGCGAGCGGCGGTCGACCTAACTTCCTTGCGGAGTACGGTAGCATGGGATTCTTCAGCGCCCTTTTCGCCTCGCTCTTCTTCGGTGGCTGGAGCAGCGCCCCACTTGGGCGTGGTATTCACGCCCGGGAAGGCTATTTCGGAGTGCTCGAGCCCCTGGTTATTTACCGGAAGGTAAATCCGCTGCAGCTGAGGCGCCACCCCCGCATTATGTGCTACACGGAAAAGCTGGTCTTTGGGAAACTTCTGCTGCGAAGTGCAATTCGGCGGTCGGTGTCGACGGTGGAGGCGCTCAGCACCGGAGGAATCGGCGTCTCCTTCGGCGGTTACGCGCAGTGCGTACTCGTGCCACTGCTGGTGCTGGCGCTCAAGACGCAGCTGGTCTGCGGTGCCTTCGTGCTGGCGCGGGCGGCGCTTCCCCGTAAGCGCTTTGACCAGCTGATTCAACTTTGCTGGAAACTGCTCTTCCCGCTGGCCTTTGCTCTGGCGCTTTGCGCCCTCGGAATCCTCTATGGCATGGTCCTGGTGCACCTCTGGTTTGATGCCAACACAGTTGGCGTCACCGTGGCTACCCCCGCTGCACTCGAGCTAACTGCCCCCTCCTCGTTCGTAAAAAGCGCCATCGAACGCGAGAACGCAACCTGCGATCCAGAGTTCGGTGGAACACTTTACGGCGTGTACGGGGGGAACCTCGAGGCCATGGCGGACGCCTGGATTGCCAAAAGTAACTTCGAGACCAACCTCACCGGGAAACAGCTCACCGACTTCATCATCCTCTCCCTTCGGTGGGAGGCGGAGCTCTGTGTGCGGGAAGGGGATCTTACGCTGGAGGAGTTCGTCGACCGGCTGAATCCGGATCTTCCGGACGCCCCCCTTCCGTAGGGCCCCCCTCCTCCGTAGGATCCCCCCATACCCGGAGCTACCTACAGACCTCAACACCCCGGAGAAGTTTTGCATTCTCCTACGTCTTCAATATTTTTTTCTGTCTACCCAATGCCACAGCTTGATAGCGCCCTTTACGACTGTCTTGTTTCGGGCGTTGCTGCCCTAACGGTGGGCGCCGCGCTGCTCTCGACGGAACTCCTCCCGCTAGGGTTTCTGGGGCTGCGGTCCCGGCGTCTTCTGGCGCCGACCGCAGGTGCGGCGGCCATCGCCACCGCCCCCCTTTCGCTCTTTGGGGAGCGAGGCCGTTTTGGAACTGCTGCGAGTTACCTGGGGGCCTACGCTGTGGACGCCCGCCGTTTCGTAGATGCCGCCCCTTCGGCCGGAAGCTTTGCAACTCTGGTTCGGATGGCCTTCACCGTGGCTGGTACTTCGGACCATAAGCTCATCGGTCGGCTGTACGTAATCTTTGGCTTTCTTTCGGCGCTAGTGGGATCGATCTTCTCGGTAATCATTCGTCTTCAGCTCACCTACCCGGGTTCGGTTCTCGTGGCGGAGAACTACCAGTTCTACAACATCATGGTAACCATGCATGCGTTCATCATGATCGTGCGCCGTTTCACCCAAAGCGCCGTTGCATTCCGTGGCGGGCTAGGGGAAATTACTTGGTTGATCGGAGTCGATGGCTCGACTCCAGGTGTTGGGTCGGCGTCCTCCCCCACCCCCTCTCTGGGTAAAGGGTGAGCAACACCGCCCCTTCGTTCCTCGCTTGCGAGGTCGCCGGGTACTACCCTAGCCGCTGCTAACGGAGGCCGTCTTCCTTTCCCTGACGTAAAGCACTCGGCTCACCAGATGCTGGCCAACAGCTACGGGACAAGAGCATGCCGAGAAAGGCGTCCCCTCCACAGGACGTCGAGCTACCGAGACCTCTGCTGCCCGCGCTCTACCCTTCGGGCGGGCAGTGGAGCCCCGCGGTACTGGGCTAGGCAAACGAACCCCTTTTACAACCACCCCTGGGCCCTCATGAAGGCCAGCCGTCGGTACCGGGTTGGAGGGTACTGTTGCGGTTCTCTCGGCGGCCCTACGTCCCAGATCATGGCGCATGGTGGAAAGGCGTCGGAGCTAGCGTCCCCGATGGACGTGGGTGGGGGGGGCCCCAAGGCCGCGGGTAGGACGACGCTTTGCGGGAATGCGGGATCGGCTGACTCCCCGAAAGGGGAGTCGCCCCCCCGAAGGGGGGGTCCCCTCAAAAGAAGGGGAAGCCGACGGAGTCCCCATAGTAGTATTCCCTTCTTCGGGGGGTATCCGAGCTCTCAACGGAGTTCGGTGCCCGCGCGGACGCTAGCCACGTCCAAACGGGATACGAAGGGGGGCAGGGAATACCAGTGGCCAATCTCGGGGGCCAAGGTGCTCGAGTCTCTGGCCACACTTCAGCCTATCAGTGCCTACGGTGCGGATAACCCGCTCCCGGACCTACGCCCACTGGTCTGTCACCCGGAAGCACTCTATGCGGCCTATGGCCGCATCCGCTTTAGCCCGGGCAACATGACCCCGGCTACCGGGATCGAAACCCTGGACGGTCTTACGGCCGGATTCCTGCAGGACCTCAGTCGGCGGCTTAGCACTGGCGCCTTCACCTTCTCCCCAGCCCGCCGGAAATATATCTCGAAGGCCTCCGAAGGACAGCGCCCTCTGACGATCGCTGCCCTTCGGGACAAGGTCCCCCAGGAGGCGCTGCGGGCGGTGCTCGAGCCCCTCTTTGACCCCACATTTTCGAAGCACAGCCACGGCTTCCGACCCGGCCGCGGGTGCCACTCGGCGCTCAACGAAATCCACCGGAATTGGAGCGGGGTCACGTGGTTTCTGAAGGTGGACATCGAGCGGTGCTTCGACTCCATCGATCACTCTCGTCTGATGGCCCTCCTTTCGGAGCGAGGCCTCAAGTCGGAAACGGTCACCCAGCTTCTCTGGAAAGGGCTGAGGAGTCGTGTGGTGGATCTGGGTAGCTGCCGCAAGCTGAGGGAGGGTACCCCTCAGGGATCCGTCCTGAGCCCACTTCTCGCCAACATCTACCTCGACCAGGTGGACCGATGGCTGGAAGAACGGGTACAGGCATACTCCCGGGGATCCAAACGTGCCCGAAACCTCGAGTACAGCCGGCGACAGTATGCGATTCGTCTTGCCCCTAATCGACGCGTACGGCGCAAGCTTCGGGGGGAGCTCCAGAGAAGTGGCCTCACGCCGCTTATCGCGGCTGATCGCAACTTTCGCCGGATGAAATGGGTTCGTTATGCCGACGACATCCTTATCGGTGTGACGGGCCCTCGCTCGGATGTGGAGGCGCTGCGGGAGGACCTGGGCGCGTTTCTGGAGACCCTCGGCCTCCGGCTCTCGCCTCAGAAGACTCTTATTACCTGTGGATATCCGGCCCGGGCTCGATTTCTGGGGTACCGCATCGGGACCCCCAATCACCAACGAGTGCCTGTTCGGCGCATCCGAAGGCGCGGAGGGGCCATCGTGGCCTCTCGCGTTACTCCGCGTCCGGCCCTTTACGGTGATGTAAGGGACCTGGTTCTCCGACTTGAAAAACGGGGGTACTGCCGTAAGGGCGTACGGGGGGTGCCTACGCGAGTGGGTCGGCTCGTATACCTCCCGGAAGCCATGATTGTGCAGCACTTCCGGACTCTCTTCCTCTCTCTGGCAGGTTATTACTCCGGGGCCACCAACTTCAGCACAATCCGGAACCGTCTGGGATACATTCTGCGCCACAGCTGTGCCCGTACACTCGGGTCCAAACTGCGGCTACGGACGCGGCGTAAGGTCTTTAACCGCTTTGGCCCCAGCCTTGCCATCCGGAGTGCGGACGGTAAGACTGTGCTGGCCTCCTTCCCCTCAGGGCTCCCCAGCTCCCTACGGAAGGGGTTTTCCCGGAAGGGGCCAGCAATCACTGCGGAGATGACGATCGAAAGGCTTACGCGACGGGCGGCGCGGGTGCGGGAACTCTTCGAAGGGGCCTGTACCCTGTGCGGGTCCTCTAGGGAGCTCCAGGTACACCACGTACGCCGTCTAAGCCTCCGGCCTACGGGGCGCCCTAAGAAAGGTGCCCCAAAGCCCGAACCGGCATCCTACGTGACCGAGATGATGCGCCGCATGAACCGAAAGCAGATCACCCTCTGTGCCCCCTGCCACCGGCAGGTGCATCGGGGTGCCCCTGATGGCCCGGCACCCGCAAAGCCGGCTAAACCCACGTAGTGGCTGGAGTTGGGGAGGGGAGTAGGGTCGTAGGGCTTGAAGCACTGATCTGCGTCGGAGAGGTGTTCCTGGAGAGCCGTATGATAGGGAACTATCGCGTACGGTTCGGTGGGAGGCCGTTGCCGCCCTGCGGCCCACCGGGCTAGTCCCGGGGGCGCCCTGCGAGCGGGTGGCGGTCGACCCAACTTCATGTTTGTAATGCCGGTCCTTATCGGTGGGTTTGGTAACTACATCGTGCCGCTTCACCTTGGCCTGGCGGACGTGGCTTTCCCCCGCGTTAACGCCCTGAGCTTTTGGCTGCTGCCGGCGTCGCTGCTGCTGATGCAGCTTTCGCTGGGAGAAGCCCTGGGTCCGGGAACCGGTTGGACGCTCTACCCACCGCTGTCGACCATTACCTACCACTACGACCGCGCTGTAGACTACCTGATCTTCTCGCTGCACGTGGCGGGTTTCTCTTCGCTTTTCGGTGCGATTAATTTCATCACCACCACGGTGACGATGAAGCGCGTACTCTGGAAGGACGTTAGTCTCTTTGGTTGGTCGATTCTGCTCACCGCGGTGCTGCTGCTGCTCTCGGTACCGGTGCTGGCCGCCGGCCTGACGATGCTTCTCTTCGATCGCCACTTCAACACCTCCTTCTTTCTGCCGGGAGGTGGCGGAGACCCCATCCTCTTCCAGCATATTTTCTGGTTTTTCGGTCAAGTATGGCCCGCACCGGCGGTAACGCCGGCTGCGCACTGCGCTATGTGCGGGAACGGCGTTGCGCCCCCACCCACTTCGGGCGTAAGCGGCTCCCGTAAGTCCCGCCGGAGTAACAGCGGTTGGGGGGTCGCCCAATCCGCAGGTAACCAACGGAGGGGTCTGGCCACCGGCCGCAACGGGTCCAACCCCATCCTAGTAGGAACCCCAGAGACTACACGCGCAGCAACCTCTGCAAAGCACGCACTCGGTTCGGTCCGCTATCCCAAACCCTTTCACCCCTCGGTTCCTCCGCTGTCGGAACCCTTTCGCCAATGGCTTGGCGGGCTTATCGATGGGGACGGTTCTTTTTCGGTGAACCAGAAGGGGTACCCCTCCCTGGAGATTACGGTGGGGGTGGAAGACCTCCCTCTGCTGCGGCAGCTACAGTCCACTGTGGGCGGCGGAAGCCTAAAGCTGCGTGCCGGCGCCCAGGCCTACCGCTATCGGCTGCACCATTCCGGTCAGCTGCGGTGGCTACTGGAGCAGCTCAACGGCGCCCTGCGCCATAGCCGACGGCTAGGTCAGTTCTACCGAGTTTGCTCGGTGCTGGAGCTGTCGCCGCAGGAGCCCCGACCCCTCTCTCCGGACTCGCCGTGGTTCGCCGGTTTTTTTGATGCCGACGGTACGGTGGTGCTGCGGGAAACACCCGGCTCCACGCCTCAGCTGAGCGTTCGGGTGACAAACCGGGCCTTTGTCGACGTGGAGCCCTTCCGGGTCTTTGGCGGTAGCGTTTATTTTGATCGGGGGCAAAACGGCTACTTCGTTTGGTCCATTCAGTCCCGCGTTGACGTAGCTCACTTCTGGGAGGTGCTTCGTCCGCACCTGCGCGGTGCTAAGAGTCAACGCTTCTTCCTACTGCGTACGTACGAGCAGCTGCAGGACCTAAGGGCCTACAAATCCGAGAGTCTTCACCACCCCCTTTGGTGCACGTTTCGCGAACGCTGGCGGAAACGCTCGCCGGGCAACGGCTAGGGTCTCTTGGGCCGCCGAAGCCGATCCCGTAAATGCCGCTGCCGAAGCCCCGAAAGGGCCCCGAACGAATCACGACGAAAGACGGATCGTGACGGAGGACAAACCACGACGGAAACCGAGGAGGGGGGGGGCAAAAGAAAAAGGAAAAGAAGAGAAAAAGAAAGGAAAGACGGGGAAAAGTTCCCGCGTCGAATTTGGCGATAACGGGCCGAACGGGAACGCCTTTGCGGAGGTTGATGATAGAGTCCACCCTTTCGGGCGTTTATTCCGCCTAAAAGGTTGCATCCGGAGGTGTACATCCTGATTCTGCCGGCCTTCGGCATTATCTCGTCCGTTCTTTCGACCTACTCCTACAAGGCGGTCTTCGGCCGCCGCGGTATGATCATTGCCATGATTAGCATCGGTGTGCTGGGCTTCATCGTGTGGGCGCATCACATGGTTCGCGTAAACATCGCTTGGTTTTGCATTTGTGGAGGGTCAGTCTTCCCGCCAGCACCACACGTCGCTTCGGAAGCAATTCCGGGTTGGCTAGAAGTTGTGGAAGGGGCTGGGGTCCTCTTCGGGGTTACCATGCCACGGAGGCGCCCTTTTGCGTGCCCTTGCTGCCTCAGAAGTAGTAGAGTTGAAGATAATGAAGTCCACACGTGCGGGGTCCGTGCGCGACCGTGGGAGGGCGGCGGAGGCCGCCTCGACCATCTCGGGGGTGAAGTCCGCGCATACATGTGGCGCGGTCCACTGACCTCCCCCGGGCCAACCCAGACAGGGTGGAAGCGCGGGGCCAACTCTGCTACCTTTGCCGTGGGAAAACCAGGTGTTAGTTACGTCATGGCCGAACCTGTAACAGGGGTCGGTCCAAGGAGCTCCGAACGGCGCGGCAGCCCGCTGAAGGCGGGTCTAAGTGTCAGGGGAGCAGCATGGAAAAACCCTCGGAGAGCCCTATCGACGACTTCCGGGTCCGAGGTAGACTGGGACGGTCTTCGCGCCGCCCTCCCGGAAACACTACGGACACTTACGGAGGCCTCCGTCCGCGGGGACATGGAGGTGGTGAACCGGGTGACCAAGGGACTCCTGTCTAATCCGGCGTTCTATCTGCAATGCTATGAAGCCCTGAAGTCCAACCCCGGTATGATGGCCCGGGGCGGGGTGCAGGGTCCTCAGGCCGCGGAAACCCTTGACGGCCTGAGCCGCCAGCAACTGGTGGCGCTGGCACGCGAGGTTGGTTCGGGGCAATTCCAGTTTGGCCCGATCCGCCAGGTGGAAATCCCGAAGCGCTCTGGTGGTACTCGACCACTGGGAATCGCCGGTAGTCGTGACAAAGTCGTCCAGAAGGCCATGGCGGTTATCCTGGAGGCGGTGTCCGAGCACCGGTTCTATGGGGGAAGCTTCGGTTTCCGCAGGGGCCGGTCTGCCGCCGACGCCGTGGCTTTTATCAAGCAGAGGGTACCCTCCGGCTGCTGGGCAGTTGAGGGGGACATTGCCCAGTGCTTTGACAGTTTCGACACTCGGCGTCTGGCCAGCCTAGTGGCCAAGCACTATGTGGGCCACCAGATCTACGCGGATCTACTGCGCATGAGTCTTCGGGCGAAGGTGGTTACGCTAACCAGCTCCTGGACCCGTACGGCGGGTACTCCACAGGGCTCTGTTCTAAGCCCTATCCTGGCCAACGTCTACCTACACGAGCTGGACCGCTTTGTCACCACCTCGGAGGAGCTGCGAAAGTTTCGGGGTGTCGGATACGCCGCCACCTCCGGTAAATACGCAACTGCGCTTAAGCTCACTCCTCCCCAGGCGGCCATGGCCCAATCGGTGCGGGCAAGCAAGGGAAAGCTGAAGTACTGGAAATACCTGCACAAACTGCGGACGGCGAAACTGCGGGACCTACGAGCCCGCGGCGCCCCCCGACGAATCCTTTCGGAGAACACCCGGAGGCTGCTACACGTACGCTACGCGGACGATTTCGTAGTGTTCGTCTGGGGGAGTCGCGCGGACGCGCTAGAACTGCGGGACCGACTGCGCCGCTTTCTCCGGGGCCAGCTGGATCTGAAACTCTCCGATTCGAAAACCAAGATCACCCATCTGCGGACCGACAAGGTTAATTTTCTGGGATTTCAGATCTGGCAACCGGAACCTCAGCTTACCCAACGCAAGGACCTGAATCCTCGAGGGGAGAGGGACCCTACCCGGGCCAACACCCGTTTTCGGGGGGCGACTTATACCCGACCACGTGTGCGCATCACCTTCTCCATGGAGGAGGTGCTGCGCAAGCTGACGGAGAAGGAGCTTCTCATTCGCAAACCCGATGGGACCTTCTTCCCTCGCAGCTACAAGCCCGCTCTCTCGTCGGACATTCCCAGCATTGTCCGTTACCTTTCGGCGGTCTTCCGGGGCCTGGCTAACTATTACGGCTGCTGCGACAACTGGTACGACGCTAAGAGTCTCGTAAACTATTTTGGCCTTTACGTAGCAGCAATGACGATTGCTCATAAGACCAAAAGTTCGGTTCGGAAGGTCTTTGCCAAGTACGGGGAGTCCCTCAGCATCCGCAGCGGGGAGGGGCGTGTTCTAGCCTCCTGGAAGAAGATCAGCGGCCGGGATAGCCTCGGGGGAGGGCTGCTTAATTGCCCCGGCCCTGAGGTACTAGGAGCGAAGGGGCTCGAACAGCTACTGGCGCAGCATCTGCGGCTGGCGCGTCAGAGTTGGGTTCTGCTGCCCTGCGCCATCTGCGGGCACCCGAATACGGAGATGCACCACGTGCGCTCCGTAGCCAAGGTCCTGTGCTCCACGAAACCGGGCTCGCTGAACTACTACCTCGAGGCCATGCGGATGGCCAACCGGAAGACCGTCCCGCTCTGCCGGGAGCACCATCTGCAGGTGCACCGGGGAGCTTATGACGGCCCATCGCTGCGCGCTCTAGTGGGTTTCTTCTCCGACCAAGGCGCGTGCGTCGACCCACGGCAGACCGAAGCGCTGCTTGCCGTCCCCTCCACGAAGAGCCCGACCCTCGCCGGTACGGCTACGTCTTCGGAATCGACTATTTCCTCCGGGTCGACCGCGCCTGTTCCTCAAACGGCTGCCGGAGGCCCAAAGCCTCTGCACCAACCCCGCCCTAACCCGTCGAGGTCCAAGGCGGGTAGACCCTCCAAAGGGTCCAACAAGCCTCCCCGCAAATAAGGCGACCGGGGCCATCATCCTCGGGGGAGGCTTGCGCACTGTCCCCGCAATCCATGCGGAGAGCCCCATGAGCGGTGACGTTCACGTGGGGTTCGGAGAGAAGTTCGCTGGGTCACCTGTGGGCCGGCTTACTTACTTTTACTACACCGTAGGTATGGACGTAGACTCGCGCTGCTTTTTTAGTACTGCCACCATCGTGATCGCTGTGCCCACCGGCGTAAAGATCTTCTCCTGGCTGGCCACTCTCTGGGGCGGTTGGCTTGTGGTGCGTCCACCAATGCTCTTCGCCCTTGCATTTCTGGTGCTGTTTACCCTCGGCGGCGTAACCGGTGTTATGCTGGCTACGGCGCCGGTGGATATCGCCTTCCACGACACCTACTACGTGGTGGCCCACTTCCACTATGTGCTTTCGATGGGTGCGGTCTTCGGTGTCTTTGCCGGCTTCTACTACTGGCTGAATGTGATGACGGCGCGCACCTACCCCGCCTTTGAGGCCTACGTGCACTTCTGGACCTTCTTCATCGGGGTGAACATCACCTTCTTCCCGATGCACTTTCTGGGACTCAGCGGTATGCCCCGTCGGATTCCGGACTATCCGGATGCCTTTGCCTTCTGGAACAGCGTAGCCAGCTACGGCGCCTGGATCTCGTTCCTCTCGAGCGTTTACTTCCTGTACGTGCTGGCGCGCATCTGGGGGGCACCGGCGTTCCGACTGCAGCGGGAGAACTTTGACCTCTTCTACCCACGGCGGGCAGCCTATGCCACCTTCGCCGTTTACCACCGGCGGATGGAGTGGGAGGATCTGGCGGTGCTCCTGGCGGACTTCGGCGCAGCGCCGGACTACCGCACTGCGCTGGTGGATTTCGTGGCTCTGGAGCTGGGAAAGACTCGGGGGGAAAACTACCGGGAGGCCGCTTACGAGCTCCGCGCAACCCGAGCGGCCGCTGCGCCACTGGCGCTGATCGCCTGCGCCGATGCCCCGGTGGCCGGTCAGGTGGGCTTCCAGGACCCGGCGACGGAAACGGCATTTTCGCTTATGGCGCTGCACCACACCATCCTCGGATGGCTGATCCTCATCGTGGTGCTGGTGCTGGGTATTCTGGCCACTGAGCTGCGCCTTTTTTACATTCAGCGCTGGCGCTGGTCCCTGCGCACCGCCGAGGAGCGCGCTGCGCTGGTGGAGGACGCACCGCTGGAGTTCGTCTGGACGGTGGCGCCCATTGCTGTGCTCGTCGCAATCGGTGTTCCGTCGGTCTCGCTGATCTACTCGCTGGAGGAGATCAGCCGTGACGTGGACCTGGTGCTGAAGGTCATTGGCCGGCAGTGGTATTGGGTGTATGAATATCCGGCCTTTGCGGCGGATCCCACTGCGGTAGAAGCCCTGAGTGTTGAGGCCAACCTCCGCGCGCCGGCGGATGAAGCCTTCCGCGCTCCGGGTGTGCGGCTGCTCGACAGCACGCCACTGCTCCTCCCTCTCGCGCAGGATCTGGAGCTGCTGGTAACCTCCGAGGACGTGCTGCACAGCTTTGCGGTGCCTTCGCTGGGAGTCAAGATCGATGCCGTGCCCGGTCGCCTCAATATGTCGCTGGTGCACGTGCTGTACAGCTCGATCTTCTACGGCCAGTGCTCCGAGCTCTGCGGTTCGGGTCACGGCTTCATGCCCATCACGGCCCTCGCCGTAGGGGCGGACTACTTCGCCCTCTACGTGCTGGAGCAGAGCGGCCTGCTTCATGACTACGTAGAAAGCTTTCGGCAGCCGCTTGCCGATGCCGCTGCGACTGACTTCAGCGGAGGCAACGCCGCTGGAGAGGGTAGCGAAGCCCTTGCGGCTGCAGCCGTCGCCTCCAGCCCGGATCGCTCTAGTGGTTCGCCAAAGGGAGGACCTTCGAAACGGGGCCCCGTAAACCCTCGCGTCCTCTGGAAACGAGCGCTTCGGGCTGCTCCGCGGAAGGTGCAGGCCCTGCGCGCCCTCGCCGATCAATTCTTTGTGAATTGGTCCGGGGGCGCTACCGCGGAGCTGAGCGCTGTCCGCCGGCAACGCGCCCTTGCCGCAGAGCCGGCGCTGGCGCTCCAGCCCGGCTCCCGAAAAGAGCGCCGCGGCTCGACCCCCCGTACTGCTGCTCCCTTTCCCCGCGAGCTCCGAAAGGAGCTTCGCACGGTGGAGGGGGAACTTCGGCAGCTGGCCAAGCCGGCGGCCGTTTCCCCTCCGGTGGAGGAGGCGCTGCGGGGGGCATCGAACGAAGTGGGGTGCAGGCTCTTCCCCCGCGTAGGAACGGCCCTTTCGCAGACCGTTCACAATACGGTGGGTGGAATGGACGCGCTCACCGCCGGTGTCCGGTGGGTGAACACCCAGCTCGATCAGGGCCTCGGTACCCTCCACCCGAAGGACGCCTGCTGGCTCCACGCGAAGGCGGAGGCCCTCCGGGATGCCCTGCAGGAAGAGACGCTAGAGTACATCCGGCGGCGGCTCCGGGGCCACCTGGAGGCGGAGGCGCGCAAGCCCCTGCTGCAGGCCGATCTGGAGCCCGAAAGGCTCCGGTCCCTTCGGAGGGCGGAGGGCAAGCTTCGCCAGCACCTCGGCCTTCCGCCCCGCCACCGGCGGGGCTAGCAGGCCGGAACCGAAGCCGCAGGGGCCGAGGTAGCGGGTTTGGGTGGCGGGGGGAACGTCCAGTGGAGGTAAAAAAAAAAAAAAAAGGGGGGGGGGTGGAAAAAATAGCGGATGGGATTCGATCAAGGTCGATCGAGGTCGATCAAGGTTGGTTAAGGGCGACCCCGGTAGGTGAGGGCGGTGGGTTGCGATTTCAAACTAGGCGGTCTTCGGGGGTGGTGTTTTCGGGCGCAGGCCTTCACCGTCTTCCGCCGTCTTCTCTCGCCACCCCCCCCCCCCCCCTTGCCACTTCTCGCCGTTTTTCGCCGCACCCACCCCACCCCCACCTACGTCTCATTTTTTTTTATTCCCCTTCGGCCGTATGGTTAACCGCCAATCTGCCCTTGTTCACCGCGCTCCCTTTGCTCGCTCCGGTCACCTCCCAGTCGAAACGTTCCGCCGCTGGCCCAGCGGGCGCTTTGACGTCTCTCGATGGCTCCGACCAATGGCGCCTTCGCTGCCGAATCCGGTGAAGGGCGTCCGGAGGGCAGTAAACGCGATTTCGGAGGGGGGTGCTTGCGCGGTGGAGGGTCCAATGGGAACACGCCGGCAGCTCACTCCTCAACCGGTGGCGCCGCCGTGCACCACACCGCTGCGGGCACCGCTGCGGGCACCGCTGGGGGCGGTACTGGGCGCAGTACTAGGGGTGGTGCTGGGGGTGGTGCTGCCGCTATTTCCACCGTCTGCGCTTGCAGCCCACTGCGCTGCTCAAACCGCCGGCAACGGGGCTGAGGGCGCCTGCGAAACTCTTCTGGAGGCGCTTCGCGCCGGCGCAGAACCTCTAAGGGAAGACACCCGGCTGGAGCGTTACCGGGCCGTGCAGCGTATTTTTGACGGCCTACTTCTCTGCGCCACCCACAGCCCCCCGCTGACGGGGGCCCACGACGCGGCACCGCCCTGGCTACTGGAACCCTGCGCCCGCTTCTACGCCACGGCGCTACACCTCCTCTTTGAGGAAGTTGCCACCAGCCCGGCGAGTGGCGCGACCGGCGAAGGCGCTATGACCGGTAACGCGGCCGGTAACGCGGCGGGTGGGGTGGTGGGAGGGGGTGTGGACGGGGCAATGCAAACCCTGATGTCGCTTCTGGTGGCGCTGGAGCCCTGCGCTGAGGCACTCCACCCGGAGCATGCTGCGCTGCAGCGCATTGCGGCCACGCTGGAGCGGGAAGAACTCTCCCCGGAGGGAGGGGCGCTAGTGCGCTGCGGCGACGTTGTACTCACGGCGCTGCAGGGGGCTGAGGGCGCCGCCGCCCTACGGGACAAACGCGCATTTAGCCGCTTTTGCGCCACTCTGGTGGAGGAGTACACGCGCTGCCGGTCTCGGACATAGCCCCCTTTCTTCCTTCCCAAATTTTGCGCGCCTCCTACTTGCCCCCTTCCCACCCTTTCGCCCTCCTGCCCTTTTGCCGTTTTGCTGTTCCGTCATCCCGCTGCCCCGCTGCCCCGTTGTCGCAGCCCCCATCGCCTTTTCGGCGCTATACCCCAGCTCAAGCCCCACCCACCTCTACCCACCTCCACCCACAGTGTGGGTGGAGGTGGCCTTTTTGCGTTTCCCCTAGCCCACACCAATTATGGAGTTTTTTGCCCCCCGACTGGCTTCCATCACCCATCAGCTCGCTGAAGTTTACCTGCTGGCCGCCCCGCTGGCCCTGTGCGTTACCGCCGGCGTCGGTGTTGCGCTGCTCTTTGCCTGCGCTGAGGGTGCCGGCCGCCGACTGGAATGGGAGGCAGCACTGGTGCCGCGCTTTGAGCGCGCTACCCTTGCACTGCAGGCGGGACTACTGCTGGCTACGCTGGGGCTGGCGCCTGCGCTGGGGTCGCCAACCGGTCTGCGCGTAGCTGTAGCGGCGCTACCGGAGCGATTTGCATTCGCCCACTTCAGCCTGACGGAGCTCAGCTACTTTTTTCTGCTGATGACCCACGTGGTGCTACTACTCACGACGCTGGCCTTTCGGGCAAATTCGCTCGAACAGCGCGAGTACGCCTCGGCGCAGCCGAAGCAGTTCACTGATCTATCCGCTGTAGCCCAAAAACAGCAGTGGGGAGAGAGCGGCCGAGATACAGCAACCTTCGGGAGGGTGGGGTCGGCGCAGGCACGTCGCGCTGCGGTACTGCTCTTCACGGTTACGCTACTGGTACTGCAGACGCTGCTACAACTTTTCTTTACCACCACCAATGCTTTTGTTTTTTTCACCACCTTCGAAGCGGCGGCGCTGCCAGTTTTCTTTCTCATGGGCTTTTTCGGTAAGCGTACCCGAAAGTTTAAGGCGATGTATTACCTGCTTTACTTTACGCTGCTTAGCGCAGCGCCGCTGCTGCTCACGCTACTCTGGCTCTACGTGCGCACCGGTACCGCCTCGCTGCCGGAGCTTACGCTGCTGTGCCGTGGAGGTGCCTTCGACCGCACGACCGAACTGCTGGGCTTCTGCGCCTTCCTGCTGCCCTTCGGCGTGAAGTTTGCCCTCTTCCCCCTGCATAGCTGGCTTCCGGAGGCCCACGTGGAGGCGCCAACCGAGGGGTCGATGCTGCTGAGTGGACTGCTGCTGAAACTTGGCTTCTATGGGCTGGTGCGCTTCTGCTTTGGGCTCTTTCCGGGGGCTGCACTGGCGGTGGCCCCTCTGCTGCTAACGGCCGCGATGGTGGGCTGTTTTGCCACAGCGCTCGTAGCCTTCCGTCAGATCGACGTCAAAAAGATTGTGGCCTACTGGTCGGTGCTGCACATGAATGCCTGCCTATTCGGCTTCTTTGCACTTTCGGCGGTGGCTACCCAGGCGGCGCTTTTCCTGAATCTTGCCCACGCTCTAATCTCTGCTGGACTTTTCTGCGCCGTCGGTGTGCTGCAGGACCGGCTGAAGACCCGATCGCTGCTGGAAATTAGCGGCCTATGGTCGGTAATGCCCCGCTGGAGTGCACTCTTTGGGATCCTCCTGCTGGGGAATGCCGGCATGCCCGGCACAGCGGGGTTTCTGGCAGAGGCGGGTCTGGTGTGGGGTCTCTTCGGAGCGCTTCCGCTAACGGGGCTGCTGCTACTGGTGCCGCTTTCGGTGGGCGCCCTGCGCAACTTTCTGCTCTTTACGCAGGTCTGCTGGGGCGTAGCGCATCGCTACACCGGTGCAGTAGTGGTGGCCTCCACTGGATCGCCGTCGCAGCAAAGTGCGGCCCCCCTGCTGCTCAACCGCTTTTGGGACGTAACTCCTGCGGGAGAGGGTCTGGTGCTGGGGATCCTGGCGACGGCCACGCTGGTGCTGGGGGTGTGGCCGGGTTTCGTGCTGGAGATGCTGGAAGCTCCCGCCCTTGAGCTCATTCCGGCGGGACTCCGCCCAAGCGGGCCTGCGGCAATGAGCGCCGCGGCAACTGCTGCGCACACGCCGCAGAGCACAGCGTAGACCGCTATGATCTTCCGCAGCGGAGCAATCTCCTCCTCTTCGCATCTCCTCTACCCCATTTCTACCCCTACTTTTGCACTACAACTTAACGTCATGCGCCTTTTCACCGCAATTGGAGCACAACCATCGAACTCGTTTTTCTGTGTCCTCGCCGTCCGAACGTACTCGAGCTCTACGTCGGCGTCGCTGCCCGCTCCTTCCACAATGCGCATCGTTCGGGAAACTCCCATTAGCGCTGCGCTGCGGTTCGAGTTTGCGCGTCGCCGACGCACCCACCCCTTCATGATCGCCGAATACAGCGAGTATACGCTGCTGCTGGCCGTGGCCCTTTTCGGCTTCCTGGTAGCTACGGTGCAGTACCTGCATGCGGGCTTTCTGGGGGCAGCAGCGGACGTTGCGGCGCTCCTGCTGGGAGCAGTAGCCTTTACCTGGGCGGGTGACATGCGCACTCTGGGCAACAATGCGCCACTTTACACCCCCGTGGTACGCCGTAACCTACTTCTGGGCGTGGCGCTCTTCATCGTCTCCGAGGTGATGATCTTTGCTGGGATGTTCTGGTCCTTTTTTCACTCCAGCCTTAACCCCACCGGTGAGCTTGGCGCCGTCTGGCCTCCTGCAGGTCTGGAGGTGCTGGAGTGGCAATGCTGGCCCAGCATGAGCACCCTGCTGCTGGTGTACTCCGGCTTTGCCGTTAACGTCTTCTACTACCGCCTCAAAGCCCTGGGCGTTCGCCGATCCCTTACCTCCGCTCTGGCAGCAACGGCGGCCGCTGCGGCTCCGGTAGCCGCCGGCGCAGCCGCCTTTGCGCCCACTGGGGCTGTGGCTACGGCTCCGGCCCTTCGGCGTGCAGTTGCGGCGGCGGCCACCCCCGCTGAGCGTCTGGTGGAGGCGCTGCGGGGCCGCAGCGTAATTGCTGCAGCGCAACCGCTCTACGGCGGCATGCTCTACACCCTGGTGGCGGGGGGCCTTTTTGTATGCTGCCAGAGCTACGAGTACGCCCACGCCGCCTTTTCGATGGCGGACGGCGTCTACGGTACCGTTTTCTACGGGCTGACGGGTCTGCACGGCGCTCACGTGATCGCCGGACTGCTGCTGCTGGCGCTGGCGCAGCTGCGACTTAGCGGAGGTGACGCAGCGCGGGACAACACCCCTCACGTTGGGGTTACCGCCGCCGTCTGGTATTGGCACTTTGTCGACATCGTCTGGATCGCGCTGTTCCTGGCGGTCTACCTGTGGGGAAATGCCGGAACATCGGCAACGGAGCTTCTGGCGTCGAATGCGGACTCGGCGCAGCAGGCGGCTCTGGCGGGCGCCGTCTTTGCTCCCTTTACCGGGGAGGGCGGTGGTGGCGGTGAAGCCCCCGCTGACGAACAGGCGGAGGCAGGTGCTGAGAATGTGACCCCTCTGTACCGCCTGAGATACGCGTCTCTGGAGGCGTATCTAGCGGAAAAGGAGGCCGGGGAGCTTCTCACTTTCTTCAAAGAAGTGCGCCTTCAGCAGGCGCGCTTTCGGCAGGCGCTCATGACTAAAGTAGAGGAGTCCCCCAATGGACACTACCAACCTACTACAGAAGAGTGGGCTGAGTGGAACCGCCTCCGCGATAGGGTGGAGGCGATTCTGATGGCGGGTTACTACAACCCTACCTTCCGCAAATCCGCCGCGGAGGTAGACGCAGAATACCTTGCACGAGGCGAGAACTTCGTCAAGGGAACGATCGAAAACTGCTATTCTACCCTAACTGAATTTGACCTGGTGGTGGTGCGTGCACTGCACCAGATGCACCAACATCAGGAGCGGGTGAAAGCACTGGCGGAGGACGCTGCCGCGGACGCAGCGGCGGAATCCGCCGCCAATAGTAAGGGTGATGGCTCCGCCCTTGCCCCTTTCACCCCCGTTAGCCCTGCCACCCTCACCAATACAGGAGATAACGCTGTAGGAGATAGCGCTGTAGGGGATAGCGGTGCGGGGGATAGCGGTGCGGGGGATAGCGGTGCGGGGGATAGCGGTGCGGGGGATAGCGGTGCGGGGGATAGCGGTGCGGGGGATAGCGGTGCGGGGGATAGCGGTGCGGGGGATAGCGGCGAAGGTACCGAGGGCGGAAGCGGCAACACCGCTAGCTCAGCATCCTCTGCCGGTCCGGAAACTACTGCGCTCCGAGACGGGGCGGTGGCTTCCGAGGCCGCGGAGGCTGCACCACCGGTGGCAGCGGCCGCCGGTGGCCGCTCTCCTATGGTGCTACCCCGGGTTCAGCTGCCCGTTACTAAACCGCTGGAGCAGTACTGGAAGATGCCTACGCTCCCCGACTTCCGCGGGTATAGGGACGAAATCTTCGCAGTCTGGGCCTCTGCTCGGATTTTCCACACGCAAGCCTGCCACGAGAAGCTGGTAAGAGCGCTCCAAAAGGGTGACGCCCATAGCGCTCAGCAGGCCACTGTTCAGTACGACGATGCCGTAAACGCACTCCGACGTGACTGGAGCAGTCTACCCGAGGCCACCCGGAACTTCGGGAACATCGAAACCTGGGTTCGGGAGCTTCCCTCTTCGGAGGAAGTGCGAGCAGCGGTCCGCCACGCGCGTCTGCAGCAAGGGTGGGAAGGCGGACGCTCGCTTTTCGAGCTCCTCATTTTCTGCAGCAACCCTCCAACCGAGGATAAGCCCGCCGACGGCGGCCCATGCGTCAGACTCCTTGTTAGGAGCATTCAGCTGAGGTCGCGGCAGAAGGAGCTGCGGGACGCACTCCGCGAGGGCTCGGAGGATTCCATCGTGCGGGCTTCGGCTGGCTACGATGAAGTGATCACTGACGTGCGACAGACCGCTAAACGCTTCCCCGGGGACCACCCGCTCAGACGACGAATCGAGGATTGGCTCGAGGAAGCCCCCTCCTCTACGGAACTGACGGAGCTAGTTCGGGAATCGGCGGTGCCTGCGGGTGGAAAACTCCCCGCTCCGGGCGCAGAGGCCGGAAAGGGGTCCGACGGTTCTAATGGGTTCGACGGTTCTAATGGGTCCGGTGGATTCGGTGGAAACGCCGGGAACGGTCGGCCGCAAGAATCCGGGGGCGTGGAAAAAACCGAGGACGCCGGGGAGCCGGGCGGTAACACCAGCTCCTCCGCGATGGGGGATTCGCAAGAAGGCCTTCCGGCGCTGCAGGACGGCGCCTCCGCTCGTTCTTCGAGTCCTTCCGCACTTTCCACAGCGTACGTGTCTCCCCCAGCCCCACCCGCCGTTTCGCCCGCTTCGCAGCCCACTTCGTGTACGCTGGCGGAAGCCCTGCAGGGAGCTACTGCAGAAGGATCCACAGCAGCCGCGGACGAGCTGCCGTCGGCAGGCGCTACGGCGTTTTTTGCACTGCTCCTGACCCTGGTCATGGCGGGTGTAGCCTACGTGCTGCAGCGTTTCTTCAGCGGCGCTTTTGCTAGCGTAGACCGCGGCTGGGGCCTCTACCTCGGGCAGAGGTGGGATGCCGTGACGGTTTTCGGAAACACAGCACTGCGAACTGCTGTTGTTCTGTGCGCCACCGCCGTCGGGTTTCTCTTTTCCTTCGTTGTGCGCCTTTGGGGTACCTGGAAACGTAGATTGTGAACTTTGCCTTGCCCCCCCCCCCCGTCCTATCTCCTACCCCCTCCCTCCCTCTCTCCCCACCTCCCTGACCTCTTGCCAACCCACCATCCAATTCGGCATGCTGAGTTTTTTTCTGCAGCGCGACTTCCTTACCGAAAGCCTCAGGCCCTTTTCCCCGCTGGAGCAGGCTTGGCTGGTAACGGCGGTGGCGGCTAGCCCGATGGTGGTGGGGCTGGTATCCCTGCTGCCGCTGCTGGCGGTGGCCAAACTATGGCTGCACTACAAGCGGAGCACCTCCGGTCTGGTCGGCAAAGGGGTAGCGCTCCCGCGGCGTCTCGCCACTACGGCTGCAGCGCTGCCAGGACCGACGCTGCTGCTGCTGACAGTTCCGCTGCTGCTGCTGGACCTGGAGCGTACCGCACAAATGCTGGAAGTTGCCCGAGACTGCATTCCGGCTGCCGGGGCGGTGGGGCGCGGGGTAAAACCCCTCACGGCGGCAGTGGACTTTGGAGCCTTTGGTGGTGACGCAGCCGCGCTTGCGGTGAGTGCCTTCGGCCTTCTGCTCTTTGCGGCCTACGTGCGGAGCCTGGGTACGCTGGGGTGGAGGGAACTCCACCTAACTGCACTCTTCGGGCTGCAGCTGGGGCTGCTCTGGAGTGGGGATGTGCCAACTTTTCTACTTCTGCTCGAAACTGGGAACCTCTATCTTTACTTCCTACTCGTGCGCTACGGGGCGCTGCAACGGCCAACCGCAGCGGCACCACTGCGCACCGCAGCAGCGCCGGCGGGTTGGTTTCGGGACTGGCCCACCGGCATCGATCGGCCACTGCGGGGAGAGTATTTTGGGGCAGTTCGCGCAGTGGGGGTGGGTAAGACGGCGCTGGAGGCAGTTTTCGGCTACTTCCTACTCAACCTGGCCGGTAGCCTGCTGCTTCTGCTGGGATTTGGACAACTCTACATTGCACTGGGTACACTGCACTTTGGGGATATGGCGCTGCTGCTGCAGCCTACAGCGGAGGGGCTAGAACTGTTCACCGGAACACTGGTTCCCTGGGGTGCGGCTACGGTGCTCTGCGGTATCGCTCTCAAGCTGGGTCTGGCGCCCTTTCACATCTGGCTGGCGGGAATTTACGAGCGTTTCCCCACCTACCTCTTCGTCTTCGGTCAGGTCTTCCCGAAGCTGTTTCTGCTGGCGTTCGCCCTGCGTTTTTGGGGGCTGCTGGGGCTGGACAGCACCGTCTGGCCAGAGCTCACCCTTCTACTGCTGGTACTGGGAACGCTGAACCTGGTGGTGGGTGCGATTGGTGCTCTGGGGCAACCCGAGCTGAAGCGTGTACTACTCTATAGCTCCCTCGCCAATCTGGGGCTGATCTTTTACGCCCTGGCGGCGGGTGGCGGTCTTAGCGGAGGAGGAATGCTGCTGCTGCTGGTGTACGTACTGACGACGGCTTGTGTAACGCTGCCACTGCTGGCGGGGGAAGGCCAAAGCGATAGCGTAGGGGAGAGCGGACGTCGCATTGGTGAAGCTGCAGGGGCGAGCCGATCCGCGCTGCTTTCGTGGCGGCTGGCGGAGCTGGCGCGCGTAGCGTCGCCTCAGCTACGCCTGACCCTGGCCCAGGCGCTACTGCACCTCTCGGGAGTACCACCTTTTGCACTCTTCTTCGCCAAGCTGCCACTTCTGGTGGAGCTGCTGGAGGACGGATTTTTCGGTGTAGTTGCCATCGCTCTGGTCATGGCGGTGGTGGCCGTGGCCTACGCCTTCGGTCCGCTGGGATCTCTGCTCTTTGGGCTTTACACCTCCGGCCATCGGCGGGAGGGCGCAGCGCAGCAGCCTTCGGTGGGTGTTCTGTCGACAGCGCGCTGCGAGTCGGCAGCCGCGGCTGCGGCCCGACGAGATGTCCTGGAGCTGCTACTGCTGCTGACGCTCGTTTACTGGTGCGCCACCGGCGTTGCCGGAGAGCTGTCGACCGAGGCGCTTCTGAGTGCGGCGGCTCCGCCCACCGGAGAACCCAACACCGTCCTTCGCACCGGAGTGCGGCTGACTGCCCTGCTCTGGCTGCTGCTGCTGGGATCGATGGTAAATCTGCACCTTCGCTACGGCGGAACGTTTACGCCGGAAGTGACAGCCCCCTCCCAAGGCCCTGCAGCTCTGCTGGCAAAACTGCGGCAAAAACGGCTGGAGCGCCAGAGCGCCGGCGGGGGCCTTAGTGCGGGTGCCGGTGTAGCGGTAGGGTCGGGGGAGGGGAGGCCCGCTACGGGAGAAGCGGTAGAGGCCGCGGAGGCTGCAGGGACCGCGGAAACTACAGGGGTTGTGGAAGCTGCAGGAGCGGCGGAGGCCGTAGGAATTGAGGAGGCTGCAAAGGCTGCAGGCGTTGCGGAGGCAATGGACGCAGCGGCGTATGAAGTAGCGTCGAAGGCGGCGGTTACGCTGCGCTTTATTCGACCCTGCGTCAGTCAGAATGGGACGGAAGCCGCTGACCGCTGGGTCGAGGCCTTTCCGCGGGTATGGCAGCCAGCGGAGGACTATGTCCTTCTTCTGGGGGCCCTGCTCTGCAGCGGGCTTCTGGTTGCGCTACTTGCCCTTGTGGGACGCGCGCTGGGCTCTTATCCTCGTATGGGTGCCCACAATCGCGCTCTGGCCTCCGTTTACGAGTGCGGTTTTGCCCCCTTTGAGGGGCTGGTGGCCTCTTCGCTCTTCCTCTTCTACCGGCTGGCAGTCTTCTTTGTCGTCTTCGAAGCGGAGCTACTGCTCCTCTATCCGTGGGCGGCGGCGCTGATGGCCAATGCTTCGCTGGACTCCCATGCCTTTTTCTACGCCCCCGCGTTTTTCATCGGTGCTCTGCTGTACGGTTTTGTGGTGGAAGTGGAGGCGGAGGCGCTGGACCTGTAGTAGCAGAAGGTCTCCCTGGCTGCTTCACCGGAAGCTTATTAGCCAACCCTCTACTGCCCTACCGCACACTCACCGAGTTACGACCTCTTATTGTGGTACACCCGAGAGCCCCTTCCGGCGGGACACAAGATGTTGAGGTGCACAAGGGGAGGGGAGGAACGAAACACGCCCTGCACCGGCGCCTCCGCAGACGCGGAGCTTGCCCTACGGATAGCGGATCGCCCCGCTTGGGTCGGTACGCCGAAGTTTTACGTGTACTTCGCTCTCTTTTTCCCCCCCGCCCCCCCCCCTCTCTCTCTCTCCGCCGCTGCTTTTGCACTACAACTTAACGGCATGCGCCCTTTCACCATGATCAGAACCCGACCAACAAGCTCGGGTTTCTACGTACTCGCCGCTCGAACCTACTCGAGCTCTCTGCCAGTGTCGCTGCCCGTCCCTTCCGCAACGCGTGTTCTCCGGGAAGCTCCGATGAGCACTGCGCTGCGGTTCGGGGCTGAGCGCGACCATCGCACCCGCCGCCTGAGGGTACCCGCGTACGGCCTGCATAGGCTGTACGAGCCCCTGTGGGCGGCGATCCTTCTTACGGTAAATGCGCACCCGCGCACTGATTTTCTGGGGGCGGCTGCGGCCGCTGCAGCTGCGCGACCCGCCGGCGTGCTGGCGGCAACGCTGGCCGCTGCTGCCGGGACCCTCTGGGCAGCTGCCGAGGAGGGCGCCAGAGGGTCCGACGGCGGCGGGGGAGGCTCGCTTCCGCTGATCCTCGGCGCACTCTGCGCTGGCGTCGCCGTTGGGGTACTGGGGCTCCTTATCGGCTGGTTTAGCGGAGGTTCGGCCGCTCCGACAGTAGGTGAGTCCTCTGCCCGTGAGGCGAGAGAAGGTAGCTTCGGTTACCCCAAAACCGAGCTTCCGCCAATTGCGGAACCGGCTGCAACTGTGGGTGGGGAGGCGGCGCCGGGGATCGGTGAGGAGATCGGGAGTTTTACCAGGTTTCCGCAGACTACGAGGAACGTTACCCCTTGGCAGTGGGGCACTCTGCCGGCATGGGGGGACCTTTCGGTGCCCTTCACCGCTGGGATCGTACTCCCGGCACTTACGGTGATGTTTTTCGTGGTCTTCATGGGATTCTTCGGGGGAGGGGACACGGCCCCATCGCAACCACCAGCCCCCCTAACGGGAAATGGAGACCACGTGAACGCTGGAGCTGGAACCTTTTCTGGGGGTTCTAAAACTGGGACCCCCAGGGAGGTTACGACCCCAGCGACCTCTACCCCAGTGACCCCCACCTGCGGGGCTACACCAGAGGTCAGCCCAACAACCCCCCGGGGGGAAGGGCTCCCGGCGGCAACTCCCGTAGGGGTTACCCCCGTAGGGGTTACCCCCGTCGGGGTCACACCGACCGTGGTGGCGGTTCCGGTGGTGGTGACCTCGGCGGGAGGGCCAGCCCCCTCCGTTCATCCGGGACAGGGGAGTGAAGGTCAAGGGTCGGCGGCTTCGGCTAACCCGGCTGCGGTCGACAGCCCACTTGTTGACCTGGAGGACGGGTCTGGGGCGAGACTTGGGGTTAACCCCGAAACTGAGCCCAATTCGGACCTGGGGGTTGATTCTCAGCCCACCCAGGGCCCGCCCTCCGGTGGGGCTGACGAGGGTCGGATTCCGAAGTCGACCACAGCTGCTCCAGGTGGAGCCCCACTGCTCGACGGAGGGGTTGAAGCGGTGGAAGGGCCACCTACTGCGAGTCCGCGTGTCCCGTCGATCCAGGTTCGCGGACCGCTGTGGTCCACCCTACCTCTGCTGCCCCGGGTAGGGCTGGGGGCCAGCCTGCCCCTAGCGGTGATGCCGCTGTTTAGCGCTCCCACGCCGCTCCACCCCCTGCAAAGGGGCGCTGGGCAGGCAGGCGAGAACTTTCGGGCCCTTGGGGGGAAGTTTGGCTTCCCGGGGTGGCTGCACATCCGCGGGTGGACTACCTCGGTTCTACTGCTTCCGAATGATCCCTTTCTGCGGCAGGCTCCCCTGCCGCTGTCGGAGGGGATCTGGGAGCTTAGGGAGGGCATCCGGCAGATGCTCTGGCCCGCACCGGACGATCCCTACGTGCCCAACTCTCCGGAGGAGCTTCGTCAGCGATTTTCCGAAGCCGGAATTGGTACAGAGCAGGAAAGGGACGGCACGGCAATGCTACTCCTGCAGCTGCAGGTGCAGGCGGCCCGCCTGTATCCACTCATGGTGCTGGCCTGGTACCAGCACGCCTCCCTCCAACCGGAGGGGTCGGCGCTTCCATCGGCCTTTGTGGCGGACCCGCCCGAGAGTACTCAGTTTTCGCAGAAGGTCTTCGCTCCTTCGCCCATTCCGGCCGCACCGGGAGTCATTCCACCGGCCGATGGGCCCTACAAGCCACTTAGCTGGGGGATCCTCCCACCCCCTACCCTCACCCAGCACCCCTGGGGTCAGAGCTGGGGGGACGAGGTCCTGCGTGTACAGGTACGGGAAACCCTCAAAACCCGGCACATGGGGCTTCGACCGTACTGCGCGGACCAGCTGCAGAACCTCCCCGAGATGGCCCACCGTCCCGGGTTCGTTCACATCCGCGGTCAGCTCACTGCGGATCTTCAAATTGCACTTCTCGGGGGTGAGGGTCTACAAACCTTCACCGACAGCGGCGGCGTCATTTCCGAGGGCGGCCGCGAGGCAATTCTTTCCGTAGAGGAGGTGGATCGACTTATCGTCCACCTTCTAGCGCCGCCGACCATTACCCACCATGCGATGTTCAGCGCCTTTCCTACGGAGGGCAGCTTCTACGGAAGCTCCTCGCTCCGGGAGTTCGGCGTAGATGTTCACGGTGGTGGAAATGCCGTTGGGGATGTGCCGGAGGAGGAGAAGAGCTACCCGCCGCCTAATGAGACGGCGGATCGCGCTCTTACTCTGGGCGAGAAGGCCGCCAAGAAGGCCGCCAAGAAGGCCGCCAAGAAGGGGGCCAAGAAGGCGACCAAGGGCAGGTTGGGAGGGAGGGTAGGGAGGGCGGGTTGGGAGGGAGAGGAGAGAGGGGAGAGAGGAGAGGGAGGGGAGGTTTCGGCAAAACTCCGTCTCTCGCAAGCGGCTTTGCTCCGTACCCCCCCCCTACTCTGCTTTTCTCGCTTTCCGGAGGCGAACCGGAAGACGACGAAAAGGCACGAAAGCAGAGGTGGTACCTATCAGGAACTTTCGGCGGAGGAAGGGGGGGGGGGGTAAAGACCCTTCTGGGAGGGTAGAAAAGCTTTACCGTGAATTTAACTTTTCTTTTTATGGAAGGCCTAAACCGACGCCGGCCTACAAAAGACAGCAGCAGCCTCCCCGCTAAGCCCGTGAGCGCGGCTTGTGGAAAAAGGCGAGTAAACTAGGGGGGAGGGCTAAGGGGGGGGCTAAGGGGGGCTAAGGGGGGCTAAGGGGGGGGGCTAAGGGGGGGCAACTTACCAAACCACGCTTCAGTTCGCGATGTCACTCCACTACGAACCGAATCTGCACAAAAGACTCTCCCAGAGGGGAGGGGAGAGAATTTTCAGTTTTCTCCGTGCCCGTACAAAGAGTTCTATATAAACCCCTTTATTTTTTTACGATAGCTTTCTCCGCTCTCCAATGAAGATTGCTGCCGCCCGCCGCATTCAACGCGAAATCTCCAAACGCAAACACATTGCCGTCGGTGAAAAGCGTGCACGCCTACTGCGTTTTGTGGGTCTGGCCAGCGCTTCGCGAGCGAACGGCTACCGCACGGCTACGCTACTGCTGGAGCGCGGCCGCCGGGCCCGCAGCGCCGCCTGTCGGCGTCATTGCTTTCTCACTGGCCGCGGCTCCTCGGTGTACCGCTTTTTCCGCCTTACCCGTCACGCGGTACGCGAGCGCTTCCACCGGGGGGAACTCTTTGGGGTGCGCAAGGCCAGCTGGTTGCGCGTAGGACTAAATGCTGTCACCCTAAGGCGTGGAGTTCCCGATTCCACCGCCGCTGTGCCGTTTGGCGTAGAAGATCTGCCACTAATGACCCGCCTTCACATACTACGTACAACCCCCTCCGCCCTGCTTGTTCGTGTTTTATCCTAGCCTAATCCGCTCTTGTCAAATGCCTTGCCGTTCTCTCTCCCCTCTTCCCATTTTTTTTCTTGCGCTCCACCCCCGATAAGCTTATGCTTCGCTTCTTCAAGTCTCTACCACTTTCGCCATTTGCGCCGTCGACTTTCCGCCCCTGCGGCATGGTCACCACTGGCCTTCGCAGATGCCTTCGCAGCAGCCTTCGGGCCACCGCTGCGGTGCTTTTTGGTTCGACCCCCTACGCCCTGCGATCGCCCCGAATCGCGGTACGAGGGGGGAGTTTTTTCAGTGGTAGCGCGCCTTTCCGTCGGCTGAGCGGCGGTTCGGGACCGTCGCGGGGGGAAACAGTCCCATCTGTTCCCGTCCTTCCCCGCGATGCGTCTGCCCCAACGGCAAAGAGAACTTCGGGCCTTTGCGCAACGCCGGCTCGCAGCGTATCGCCTCGTACCCTACGAAGGGCTTCCGTTGCGCTGGCGGATAGCATCCGAGCTCGGCAGGCTAAAACGTCTTCGACGTCGAAGCAGGGCAGGCGCTCGTCTTCGACGAGTGAGGCTGCGGGCCCTTCCGCTGCGGCGGAAAAGGACGTCCGTAGCCGGAAAGATGCTCGAGCAGCACTTCGTAAGAGGTCTACCGCCGAAAAAACTCGGAAAGGGGTCCGGGAAAACGCCGCTGTTGGTAGTCAGAGGCAAAAACGGGCAGCCGCTAAACTCGGAAAAGCCACCGGCGAGAGCACCGGCGACGTTGCTGCGAAAAAAAGGGCGGCGCTCGCCGCAGAAGCACCGCTGGGCCTTGGCCGACTCGGTCAAAGCTTCGCTATCCGAAGACGGCCGGCGGCACTGCAGTACACTGGGTCGAACAAACACCAAAGGGGCCAGCGCAGCGCGCGTCCCGAACACTCGGCCATCGTAGAGCAACGCCGATGGCGCGCACCCGCTCGCGAGGCGCAAGGCATCTACCGCGCGTCCCAGGAGCTCGCACCTGGCCGGGTGGCCTACTTCCGGGCCGAGACGCGTACTCACTTTTCTCCCAAGCGTTCGAGTTCGCTGCGGAAGGAGCTTAATGGCAGTCGCGGCTCTTCGGCAGTGCGGAAGCGAGCTTCGCCGAGGGTAAAACCCGACGCGGCTTCCCTAACCGCAATGTCCTTTCGCTTTAGTGACAGCCCTCAACCACAAGGGACCCCACAGAGGACTCGACGAAACCTGCCCACCGCAGCTAGCGGTGGAGTTTCGGGCGCTCGTGGTATCTTCGGTGCAAGGGCTTCCAACACCGCCGATGGCGCTCTTGCCTTTGTCAGTCGCCGCTATGATGTGGCGGGTGTACCGAGGGTACGAGCCCGTCGAAGGCGGAGCGCCGGTCTAACGCCCATGAAGGAGGAAGTTCTGGCTACGCTGGAGCAGTCCCGGGGGGAGGAAGCACGCACGCCACTGCGGGCTCGTGCCGGACTCGCAGCGCTGGCGCTGCGGAGGCTACGTGTTCGACCAACCCTTGCCGTCCTACGGAGAGCACTTGCGCTGCGGGCGTCTCTGGGCCGCCGAGCGCTGCCTTTTTCGGCTAAGCTGAAACGCTCCGCAAAGCCCGCCCCGGAGCGTGGGCACACCGCCCTAGAGCGCCAATCCCCTCAGGGCGCCCAGCTGTCCCAGGACATCGCGCTCCGCCGAGGGCACGCTAAAGCTCCACGTCACCGCCAAACAACTGCGGTAGAGTCCCGTGACATTCGGGAGGCGCGCGAGCGAGCGCGTCACGAGACCAAACGCATGCGGGCAGTGATTAGGGGTAAGGTGGAACACCGGAAAGACAACGGTCGCCGGCTGGACTACGGTTCGGCAGGACTTCGGTGGATTGCTCCGGTAGGTTGGAAAAAGCGTCGGGCAACTATCCGACGTTCGGCTACACTTTCGACCGTCCACTCGGCAGCGCGTGCCATTGCGTCCCTGCGCAGAAGCTCGAAAGCTTCTCAGCTGAGCGCTCGAGGCTGGCTGGAGCAATTCCTTAGCCGTTCCAATTTCCTCTATCGGCACTACCATTTTCAGCGTTCTGAGTGGAATGGGCCGAAGCCGGAGCGACCTCTTAGGCGTTGGTCGTTTGCCCATCGGCGTTGGGAGTCTCCGGAAGCCTTTACCGGCGGTGGGCAATGCGCCGGTTTTCTGCGGCGAGTGGCGCTGCAACGCGCTCCACGCGCCCCACGCGCCCCACGCCTTCTACGTGCTCCCCGCCGTCGACGGGCTCCACGCGTTCAGCGCGATCAGCGCGATCAGCTCGACCAACGCGATCGGCGCACTCCGGAGGCTCCAGGGAGGGGGCGCAAAGCACGTCTTCTCCGTCGTTTTCCGGCTATGCTTATCCGCGCTCTTCGCCGCCTTCCCGCAATCCGCACACGGGCGCTTCGTTTTATCACTACCTGGGCACAGCGCTCTCCTCATATCTTTGCCGACGGCGGCAGAAACACCATCCGCCTTCGGTCGCCAAAGGCCCTCCGGAGACTGCAAAGCCACCTGCGGGCCCTTTCGCGAAGGAGCCTTCGGCGGAGGTTTGGTCGGCAAACAGCTGCTTTCCAAAAAGGACCGTACCGAGGTTCCCTCATCCACCGCCGCACTCGCGGAGAATGGGTATGGCGCTTCGGCAACCGCCGAAACAGCAACCGTAGAGGAACCCGTCGCATTAGTGCATGGCAAAGCACGCGCCGTAACCCTAAGCGTTGCGCGCGGCGCAGTGCTTACCGCGCAGTTCGTCAGCACTACAGGGGTGGGGTACTGCAGGGAACGGCAATGCGTTGGAAAGCACAGCGGGTAGAGCAGGGTGCCAACCAAAGCCCCTCTCGGCCACTTCTCTTTCTGCGAACTCTGCGGCGTCTTTGCGGCGCTACGCCGGAAGCCAAGCGGCCGGAAACGCGGCCTCTTCTGCCCTTTGCGGTGAACGTCCCGTCCGGAGGCAACGGTCTCGCCTCGCCGCGAGCGGCCGCGCATTCGCCTATGCTGCGGCGAGCGGTGACGGAAAACGGCGTCTTTGGGCACAACGCGCTACGAGCTGCACTGTTCGCCCAAGAGCTGAAAAAAATGACCCCGGCGGTAATCGGCACCGCAGCGCCTTCGAAGAAGGTTACGGACGCAGAACGTCAGGAAAGAACGCTTTCGCGTCGTGTGCAGTCCCGCCTTGCCCTTCTATCCTGGGAAGAAGCCGCGGAGAGGTCGGGATCGGTTTCGACCACCCGCTCTAGCCAACTCTCGACCGGGAACTTCGGCGAAAACGATCAGGCTGACTTCGCGGAGGACGGAGGACTTTTTACGGTTACGGGTATGGAGTCCACTGCAGCGGTGCTACCGCTGCTGCTGACCAGCGCCCGAGCTTGGCCAGCAGCTGTACGTCCACAGCGCACCCAGCCTTTCCAACTTTCCCCCGCCGAGCGCAGGTGCAACGTACCTCTGCCGGTAAGGGCACTGGAGCGCAACGCACTCGAGGCTACCGCTCCGGAGCGCGCGGTCCAACGGCTACGACGAACCCGCCGTACCTTTCCTCTGGAAAAGGAGGATGTTACCCTCCTTGTCGAAGAGGCGAAAACCGTTGGGGCGGAGACCGCGGCTGAAGCCCTCACCACAAAAGGTGGTAGCGGCGCTACTCCCTCTGCTACTCCCCCCGCTACTCCCCCCGCTACTCCCTCTGCTACTCCCCCCGCTACTCCCTCTGCTACTCCCTCTGCTGCCCCAGCAACTGCTCCGGTAACGACAAGCCCCTTTGCGGAGGTGACGTCTCCGTCTGTAGGCGCTTGGGTAAAAAGCTCCGACATGCTGGGTGACACCACTGTCGGGGCCACCGCAGAGGGAGCTTCCACCCATCGGAAAACCGTGTCCAACTTTGGACGAGGGGCCTCGGAGGAGGAAAAACGGGACTTTGCGCTAGAGGTGCGCCGTTACCGTCGCCGTGAAGAGGCTACCGTCAGCGCGCGTACGGTATCGGCGTGGCCGAAGGGCGAAGAGCTCCGCCGCCTACTTCTGGCGGGACGGTTTGCCACTGGAGCGCTTCGAACGGCTGTGGCGGCAACCGCAGCGGTTTACGCGCTGGTCCGCGAAACCACCAAAGCTGCCCCCGGAGAACATCCCGCAAGTGCTCTCGAACCCGTGGGCGCTAAAAGGTTCGGACTGACCGTCGGAGCAGCAGGGCAGAGGGCCGCAGCGGCGCTCTCCATGCTACCCACCGTTGCCTGGAGCGACGCTCTTCGAGAAAGCTTTGCCCTACCAACACGCTGGAACGCCGAAATGGCCGAGCCCACTACACTCTGGCGCGAGCAAGGGGACTATAGCTTCCTGGAAAGGGGCAGCCCGCTGCGCTGGAGTGGACCTCTTGGCCTCACGGTTTCCCGCGCCCGAAGCGGCGGCCGCCTCGAAGCGATGCTTCGGCGTCGGCGGCTCCTGGAGCGGCTAAGCCGCCGTGCTCTCCTGGTGGTGCTGACGCCTCGGCGGAACAACGCCTACTGCACCGTTCACCCTTACCGCTTTCGGGGTGAGCCCGGTGAGGTTATCTTCGGAAGCTCTGCCGGACGCCTCTCCAAGTTCAAGGGGATGGCGCGGCGTAGCGCCGACAATCGCCGCCGGCTCTACGAACTGGCGGCATTTCGGCTCCTGCGCTTCGCCAAGCAGCGTACGCCATATCGCTACCTGATTGTTCGGCTGCGGCATTTTGCCGAAACGCTGCCCTCGCGCGGTGGCTCGCCGGAACGTACTCGTAATCTGCTGCGTTCGCTGCTGCGACCGCTGTTTAGTACTCAGCTGCAGTACCGCTTCCGGCTGCTTTGGCTTCAGACCGATAACGGCATCGCCTACGCTCCTCGTGGCTATCGCCGTCGTCGTCGAAAGCACAAAGCACCACCGAAGAAGCGACGCTTTTAGAAGCACCGACACACACCGGGTATGTCGCCCCAGGTATGTCGCTACCGGAGCTGTCGGCCCCTAAGCCCGACACCCCTAAAGGGCGGCTTCTGGAGGGCGGCTTCCGGGGAAGGGCTTTGCGAAACATCTACTTTTGGGTATCGGCTTTTCAGCGTCTGCCTGCGGCAATAGGGAGCTTCCCGAGAGTATTCGGAAGTGAGGTTTCGGTTTAGAGCACCCTCCGGCTACACATCAGCCTAAACCGCAGTTTCGTTACTTCCATAACCTTTATAACTTTATAGACCCCGTTTCTTCTTTTTTTTTTACTCCAAATCTCCTCCGTTCTCGTTGCATTCCACCCCCCCCCCCAACTAGCTTTTTTGGCCATGACCACTCTCCAGCAAATTCTACGCCGTTCCGTTCGTCGCCAATCCAAGGTAAACTACACCCGGACCGTAGCCCTACGTGGCAATCCCCAAAAACGGGGGGTAGTACACCGAATCGGTACTGAGTCTCCCAAAAAGCCCAACTCCGCCAAGCGGAAGGTTGCTCGGGTACGTCTGTGTACCGGCAAGATGGTGCGCGTTAAGGTACCGGGCCCCGGTCACGGCAACCTTCAGAAATTCAGCGCGGTGCTGGTGCGAGGAGCACACGCACGGGACCTACCGGGCGTTCGCTACTCCATTATTCGCGGTAAACTGGGCGCTAATCCGGTGCTAACGCGGCGAAAACGACGCTCCAAATACGGCCTGCGCCGCCGTCACGTGGAGGGCGGTAGCGCTTAATGGGTGGCCAAAAGACCCCCCTCCGCTTTCTCCGGATCTTCCCAAAGGTCGTTTTCGGTAAGGCGGGAGAGGGCTTAATTGGCGGCAATCCCGGAGGCATTTTTTTTTAGAGCACCCCGCCCAAAAAAGAAATCCGGAGGAAAACCCAAAGAGGACGGTAGCGGTGACCGGATCTTCATCTTTTCACTTTTTTGCCCCTCTTCCTTTCAGCAGCTACCCAATCACATGAAAGTACGTTTTCCATCGCGCAATACATCCAACCTCGTACCTATTGCACCGCGCTCGCGGCGCCGCCTTCTCGGTCCGTCCGCGAGAGTGCGCTCCTGGGCGCTGGACTCCTGGAGCATCCGCATTGCCGGATTCTTCGGCCGCTCCGGTCGCCGGGGGTCCGCTGAGCGCCTTGCGAACGTCCTGCTTACGGAATTTGCCTACGATCTTCTCTTTAGCGGCCGTAGTCGATGGGTGGTGGCGCTGCGTGAAGGACACCAACGGCCCGATTTCCTCTTCTCCCAGCTGCGTCGGCGATTTCCTCGCTTTTCTCGAGAGCTGGAACGCCGGTGGATTCGGCGCCTCTATGCCCGCATCGCTGCCCAGCAGCGGGGAGAACCAGAGCCGCCCCGACGGCGCCGGCATAAACGCTCGTGGGGGCAAGGCGCCGGCGAACAGAACTCCAAAACAGGGAGGTTCAATAGGGGGCAGAAGGGCAATCAACCCCAGAAGGGATCCCAACCACAGCCCCAACCCCGGCGTCAGAGAGGAGGCCAGTACCCAAAAGGGGGCCAGTACCGGGGGCAAGGAGCGCAGCCCCAAAGGGGAGGACCACAGCCTTGGAGACGCGGGGACCAACACCCGAAGGGGGGCCAGCTTCGAACAAAAGGACAAGCGCAGGTGCAAAAACGGCGTACTTCGCCGCGAACCACACCCGCGACCCATCTTCACCAAAAGGCCTCTTTCGGCACAACCCGAAAGCGCCCCGTTCGCCGACGGAAACAGAAATGCTTTCGGAGAATTGGCCACCGCTCGCGCTCTTGGGTACGGCGGCGAATCCTATGGGCTAAGCGGAAAGGGGCCTCCACTCGACCCGGCCGAATGCGCCTTCAGCTGCGGAAACACATGGGTATCCGAACGCAGGATCGGCAACTACTGCCGCTGAAGCTGGTGCGCCACCGGCAGCTTTCCCTTCAGTGGTCCTACCCCGAGCTGCTGTTCGGATCTACGCGCATGCTGGCGGACTTTCGCCAATATCTGCGGCAGTCCCGCCCCCGACACCGTGCACACCTCTTCGCCGGAAAACCCCTTGCCGGAGCTACAAAACACGCCGTTGGGGGACAGGCCACATGCTCGGGGACGGGGATCAAAGGGCGTGCTGCCCGGGAGCGTCTGCGAGCTCTTCGCCTTTCGCTGCGCCGGCGTTTTGCGAACCTCCGGAAAAGGCTTCGGGGAGGTCGACGTCTTACCAAGGCGCAGCTGCAGCAGCGGCGCCGTTCCCGTTCGGTCCAAGCGCGCCAACGCCGCAAAGACGCGGCGCTGCGCCGTGTACGCCGGCGCCGTTGGCTGCACGCTACCGAAAACGCCCTGTGGAGCGGGGCACGGCTTCGGCGCCAAAGGCATCTGGAGCGAAGACTTCGCAGGCGAGCCGTGCAGGCTAAACGACGCAGCAAGGTGAAGGGGGAGCGATTCACCGTCCTCCCCTGGCGAACGGCCGAACGGCCCTACCGCCGAAACCTAACGTTCTGCCGGGAAAACCTTTCGCCCGGCTCGACTGCACACTGGGCCCCGGCGCTCGTTACACCAACGCCGGCGGATGCGCAAATGACACGTAGGGTGCTGGTGACGCGTTCCGGTACACGGCCACGAGTGCGCTACCTTCTGCGACAGATTGCAATTCTCGACCCCGATCCCGAAATGGCAGGGCGGGAACACCGCTTTCTGCTCATTAAACGCCGCTTTCGGGGGTGCAGCCCGGGCGCTGTTCTGGCGGAGCTCTTCGGCCTGCTCACGCCTCCGGTATACCTTCGACGGCTGCGGGTGGGTCACAGGTCTCGGCAGCGGACGCTCTTCCGACCCGTCGTTGGGGCTGAGGTAACGGAGCGCCATCGAGTGCTCTTCGGCTGGCTGCGGGATTTCGTGCTCAAAAATTCCGCCTACAACCACCTCCGAAGGAATACCGCGCGCAAACGACCGGCCAAAAGCGTACCGCTGGCACCGCAGCGTGCCCGTCGGCTAACATGCTCCCTCAAGCCCCGTTTTGGTGCGGAGCTGCGCGGTCTGCTGGAGGGAGACGCCCCAACGGTAGAGCAGCTAAACCGCTACGACGACAACACAGGGCGTGTACCAGCCCTCACGCACTACCGCTGGGAATTGTCCTAGCCCCCCCTCTTTTTTTTCTCTGGCTTGCCTAAATGGACCTTCCCAAAAGCCATGCGTTCGACCTGGAAATATCCCTACTTTTCTCCTTCCTTTACTCGCCGACTGCTTCAAAATCCGACCGAGCGGCGGCGTCCCATGACGCTTTCCCACCGCCGGCTACGGATCGATGCCTCCATGGTTTCGCGTTTCGTACGCATTCCCAACGGACGCCGTACAGCGCAGCTGGGTATTTCTCCCGCTATGGTTGGCCGCGTGCTGGGAGAGTTTGTGCCTACGCGCGTCCCGGTTCTCGCGTTTCGCAAGAAGCGCGCCAAAGCCCTGGAGAAGAAGCTGAAGGAGGAGCGCAAAAAGGCCGGAGCCAGCCGTGCGACAAACACCGGTGCGGTTGATGCGCTTCGCCAAAAACGTAAAAGTCAGAAATTGTGGGTTTTACGCGGCTGTTCAGTTTAGGGTCATTTTTTTCTCCTTAGCAGTCGAAGTCTATCGTGAAACGAAGCACCCACATTTTCCTTTCGAGTTTTATTGCCGCTCACCGCGCCTCTAAGCCCTACGTGGTGGTGCGTTCCAGCAAGGCAGCACTGCAGCTGTGCGCACTGCTGCGCACTTACGGTCTGATTCGGGATTTCCGCTTCTACGAAGGAGCCCGTGCTGCTGCGGTGAAGGCGGCGCGGCGGCGCGGGAAGCTGCCGCCCCTTGGGAAACGTGCCCCCTTTGGGGCAACGCTGCGAGTGGGTGCTCGCTACCGCGCCCAGTACCTACTGGTGGACCTAACTACCCCCCTTTCCACGCCGGAAAGATCCTCCTTTACCGGAGGTATTAGAGGTAGTCGGAGGGGCAGCCCCAGCGGCCGCTCCGCAACCCTGGAACTGCTGCGGGCTCCTTCGCGCCGCACCGCTCTTCGCCTTTCCTGCGCAGAGCTGCGAACGCGGTGCCCGCATCGAAACGTGCTTTACCTACTGGAGACTACCCGCGGCGTCGTCTCCTCGGAAGAAGCGCTTCGCTTCGGGCTGGGGGGTACGCTAATTGCGCTCATTCGCCTTTAGGGTAACGAAAGCACGAGGTCCCTCCGCCTGCCCCCCCCTTCCCTTCCTTCCCGCCCTTCCTTCCCCAAGTTCTCCCCCGAATACTCCCCCGAATACTCCCCCGAATACTCCCCCTTTTCTTTTACCACATGAGCTACCGCACTAACCCCAAAGCTCTTCGTCTCGGCATCGCGCACGACTGGAATTTTAAAACTTACGGTCCGTCCGAACAGCTGCATCTGGACCTGAAGCTGCAGGCCTATGTCACCAATATGATCCAGTTTGCAGTCCCACAAGCGCCTCCGCGGGCAAAAACCAAAGGCCGCGCCATTTCTAAGTTTGCGGTTTCTCCGGGTATTCAGGGACGAACCCTGGTGCTGCGAGGTTCCAACTCCCTGCATCTGATGATTTTTTTCTACCTCAATTACGACGGTGCCGAAGCCGCTCAGCTGGCAAGTTTCCACCGGAACTTCGGCCTCCTCCGGGAACAGCTGCAGCGGGAAAGCGAAGTTGAGGTCGAACTTTCGATTCTAAACTACTTTCTCTTTTTTTGGCGACTGGAGATCTTTGCGGGAATTCGCACACCGCTGAGAGTTCGCAGGAAGGTAGGGCGCTGCATCTCCCGCCACGCACATCTTCAGATGGAACGACTCGCCTACTCGTCGTTCATGCCCGGCATTCGCTACACCCGGCGCGCACTGCGAAGCTTTCGGCGTGAGCGTTATTTCACCCGAACCTTCTCGCCACTGCTAGCGGCTTTTGCCTTCGGGGAGCTTGACGCCGACATTGCCGCCCGAGCGGTTGCACTAGAGCTCCAGATGCTGCGCATTTACCACCGGCGGTTTCTGCGCTATGTGCGACGTTTTATGGCGCTGGGTTTCAGCTACTGGAATCGGCGACACATGATCGAAGGTCTGACCCTGGAAGTAAGGGGACGAACAACCGACCACCGCCGGCAGGTTGCCCGAGCCTCGGTGAAGACAATGCGCTTCGGCGTTATGAAACGATCGGATCTGCGGCGGGAGTCGGGCCATTGCCGCTATCTGGCGTTTAATCGCTACGGTGTTCTGTCGGTGTCGATCACCTACGCGCTGCGGTCGGTGGTTGAAGAACGTTGGGAGGACCGGAGCCCTGTCTCGCCCCTGCGGGCCTTTGCGCTGCGTGAACTTCTTGAGCTGCACGCCGAAACGCTCGACGTGGGCCCTACGCCCACACAGAGGGCCGTTAGCCTACGGCTCGGTGAAGCCCTGAAAGCAGCCCCTCGAATCCTGGTAACTGAAGAGGGGTCGCTGAGGAAGGTAATCACCGAGGAGTCTATCCGCCAGGACGCGCTGGAACGCTACAACCGCTGCTACGGAGAACAACGCTCGGAGTTCCAGCGTTCGCTGGACAACATGCACCCCATGCCCCGCGCTCTACTGCGGATGCGTCCGGTTCTAGTTAACGTCGAACTCGGCTTTGGTCGAGCGCGGGAAGCCGATCCTGCACGCGTTACTCTGGGTCGCTTTATGCGCCAGCTGCCCTAGGGTTAATTTGCCCACGGGGTGGTCTTAGGACCCACGCCCCACCCACGCCCCACCCACGCCCCACCCGGGTTCTACCCCCCCCCTCCCCACCTATGACCTACCGAATAGGGCCCTATCTGTTAAAGACCACCGACGTGGCGTCAATTCCGCTTGTTTTGAATTACGAATGTCGCTGCTGTATACTCCAACCAACCCCCGTTCGACTCGCGTCCATCAGCGACCCGTTGTCGGCTGTCGTACGCGCGTTTCGCTCCAGCGCTCCATCGCAGCGGTGTTTGCGACGGACTTCGGAAACCTCAACTGGCGTCACCTGGAGTCCGGACGCCGTCGGCTAACACGAACCATGCGCCGTGCGCGGGTGTGGATTCGTGCTCGGCTGACTCAGCCGCTAACGGCCAAAGGAAAACAGTCCCGAATGGGTAAAGGTAAAGGTAAACTACGTGGCTGGACGGGCTACGTTCGGCCCGGTACCCTCCTCTATGAGCTTAGCCCTACTGCTCGGGCAGCGCAGGCCGAACACCCGTCGCGCCACACTCGGGCCACAGGTGAGTTTCCCTACGGTGACGTAGCCCGTAAGCTGCCCTTTGGCGTAAAGGTTGTTCGGCGGGCGGTGTCGGAAACGCGGCAGCATCGCCAATTCCTAACCTTCCGGGCGCCTCGGCGAAGGGCCGCCCTACTTCCGAAACGAACCGCAGCGTTTTGTTCCCCAAAGACGATCGGCAAAGCTAAAAACTGCACCCTCGAAGCGGGGAGCTTTGGGGTGCTGCCCCAACCCCTCGGGGCATTTCCGGCGACCGTGGTCTATTTTCTTTGGGGAGCGCTACAGCGGTGGGAAACACACTGCGGCGTAGCGGCGCCTACTCCGCTCCGCAGCTTTGGAGCGCCGCTTCTGACCTCTGCCACGGTGACCTCGGTGGCAGCCGCTGCAAATTCGGTTCAGTTCACTAAAGACACCGGAACGAAGGGTAGGACAAGTGGCACCCTGCCCCTCCAGGGCCCGCGGGAGGGGGAAAGTGCCAGCAGCCGTCAGCTGACGGCAAAGTCCACGGAAAGCCCTCGTGTGTCGGCTACGCTTAACCGCCCTTCGGGTTCCAAAGAATTTTCGTACCTGGAAAAACGAGCGGTTGTATTTTCTACCCAGCAAGATGGCCAAGGGCGAACTCTTCATCGACTGAAACGGCGTCTGGCCCGGAAATCGCGTGGCCTTACCCGGGCTACAGCTCAGCGCCTGCTGGGTACGCTGGCACTGCGACGAACTTTCCTCCGCGGAAGAGCCTCTCCCCGCCAATGGAGGGAAATGCTGCATCGGGAGCGCGCAGTTCTGGTTCGGCTCCTGCGAAGGGACGGCGCCGTTGTACGTCGCGCGAAGCGGCGACAGCTGCGCCGCACAAAACAGCTGGCAGCGCTTTGGGCAAAGCGTACCCGGTCCTCCGAGCAGCCACGGCCGGCCTTCGGCAAACAGTTCTGTATTCCGACGCATATCATCCCTGCCGCAGAGCGAGCGCTGCGGAGTCTGAGGGGAGTAGGGCCGGGCCTCCGTCTGCTCTGCCTGGAGGAAGCCCGGACAATGCGGCGCTTTAGGCATACGCAGCAACGGATCGAGCAGTTTCGGCGACGGGCCCGTCGGCGTAGCCGAGGTCGGCGGCGCTCTCTGCACCAGCAACGGTGGGGTAGCTGGCGAGCTCTGCAGCTTCGCCGTTCGCCGACTACGGGTTTCCGAAGCCGTAAACAGCTCCCTCCCCGCCCACCGCTGACACGCTAGCCTCCTCCACCTCTTCCTTACCCCCCCCCCCCCCCCTTTTTTTTTGCTCTACCCCTTTTTTTGCCTACTCCCACCAATAAAAGCGCTTACCCATGTCGCGCCGCTCGAAGTCTCCGCTGCAGCCGATGAAACCCTCGCCCAACGTAGCCCACCCTCTTGGTCCGAACGCCGGAAACACCGGACAAACTTCGGCACCGGTGCGTTCCCGACGGCAGCGTCCCACTACCGGTGCACAGGGAAACACGGTGCCAAAACGCCCGACGGCCCAGCCGCCAGCGGCCCAACGGCCGGGAAAGGCGCTACCGTTTATTCGGGACCTGCAGGCCACTCCACAGCCTCAGTGGTCGAAAACCCCCCGCCTTGCACGCGCGCCGGGGCGAGAAGTAAAAAGCCCGCGCAGTAGGGCAAAAAACGTCCCGGTACAGCCAAATGCAACACCGCGTCAGCGCATGATTTGGTCTCTCCTGCGTACTCCGCGTCTGCTGCGCTCCACAGCAAAGAGGCAAATTCCGAAGAGTACCTCGCGTTTTGAACCTCTGGAGCATGCGGATAACGGTGACCCCCGCATCCTGCGCCGTATGGTACCGGCACGCCCTCTCATGACTTCGCACCTGCTCACAACCGCAGCTCTACGGCTGTGGGATTCCCGGCGTTCGATTTGGGAGCGCTGCCGTAGCAGAGGACTAACGGTTGCGGCGCGGGAGCAGCAAGCACGGCCCATCGCTGAGCGCACCTCGGCGGAGGTGATGCTTGCGCTGCATCACCGAGGTCGTTCCTGGTGGCCGCTGGCGCGGCTTGCGATGAACGAAGCTCGATTTGGCCAGCTGCTGCGGGATACTGTGCTGGATGGTCTGATGCAACGGGCTCTGGAGGAATCCCAACGGTGTCATCTACGGCGTGCTACCTTTGGTGCCCCAAGCGGCCGACCTACCCCTACCGCAGCTGTACGTGAACTGCGTGGGCATCTGCAAACGATTCGACAGGGCCATAAGCGCAAAGGGCGCCGTAAGCGACCCAAAGCACCCCTCGCAGCCCGTAAGCGAGCCCGCGCTGTACTGGTGCGTGTGGCCCGTACGGTTCACCGAGCTATGCTGCTGCGGCGGCGCACGCATCGTCGTCTTGCGCGTATCCGAGGTGGTAAGCTACCGCGCCTGACGACCCACAACTGGATCTCCCGTAAACGAGCAGCCGAAGCCGTTCGGGCTGCCGAAAGTGCGCGGCGCACAGGAGTGCGGTCCGCTGACCTTCTACTGAAGGGTACTCGACTCGGACCGCTACCGCCTCCACTGGCTCCGTATCGGCTACGTCGACGGCGTCTCGTATGGCGTGATCGTCCGAATCCCTGGTCGAAGAGGAGCACACAACGCCGGCGGACCAAAGGACGCGTTCGAATTCGAGGAACTCGAATGAGCGCTATCCTTCCGCTGGGTGTGCTCGGCGCGTTTTCGGGTTCGCCGGCGCCCTTCGGCCCCACATCGAAGTGTAGCGCCAACCACGTCCTTTCGCCGGATGTGCTCTGGGGGAAAATTACCACTGCAGCGCAAACGGACTTTACGGCACCGGTGCGTGCGGCCTTTGTGCGAAACCTCATCGCCCCACCGCTGCCTCGCCAGTGGCAGCGGATGATTTCCACCCACGCCCGAGAGCTGGCCGATGCCTATCTTCACCATGGCCCTGTACCTTCGGTGCCCGCGATGCCTTGGGTAGTGCAACCGCAGTCGGCCGCTGTACGACTTGCAAAGCGTTGGGGGGAAGGCTGGCGTCTGCAGCCCCCAGCGTTCCTCTGCGGAGGCGGACCTTCGCCATTCGGAGGCACAGTTGCCGAAACTCTGCTAACGGAGTGGGCCTGCTCGGGCTTTTCCGGAGGCAGCGCTACGATGGCGGGCTCGCTGCTTGCGGGCACCCTGGTGACGAGGCTGGCGATGGCCCAGACCCCCGAAGAGCTTACGGCTGTGGGTGAATTTTTCGCGGGACTTTCGGTTTGCCCCTTAGGCTAGTCCCCACACTAGCCCGTCCTCCCCAAGCCAGTCCTCCCCAAGCCAGTCCTCCCCGAGCTTGCCCCTTTTGGCCTGCCCTTTGGCCTGCCCTTTGGCCTGCCCTTTGGCTTCACCTCGACTTTGTTTTTCTCTGCAATTATGGCGAATACCGTAACGCTTAAACGTCTGAGAAGACTTACGCTCGCACGCCTTCCACGCCCAACGGCAGACTACGAAGCATACCCCGATAGTTGGTTTGCCTGCATTGACGGAAAGGAGCTGGTGGGCGTTCTGGCCGAAAACGAAGACGAAGAAGAACGTCTGATGGACCAGGCGCAGAAGCGCCTTCTGGCGGGTGGACCTTCTTCGGCCGAGCTTTCGGCTGCCGTAGGCTCTCTTATGGTCCGAGAAATTGCCATTGCCCCAAAAACAGCACCCATTACCGTACGCGAGCTTGAACCTAGTGCCGCCGTCGGTTTCGGCAACCGCCCAGTACAGCGTAAGCTGCAACACCTACGCGGCGGGATGGCCACCGTTAATATGCTGCTGTATACCGTTGGGCTGCGGCGCCGATTTGTACGCCGCCGATGGCGCTGGGTCCTCGCGCCGCCAACGGCCCCCCGGCCTCGGCGCCGCATTAGAGTTACGGAGCGTATGCGACGGCGCAGCCGACAATTTCGCTCCTGGTTTACCAGCACCTTCCGGGACCACCTCTCGGAGATCGAGCTTCCCTGGCGTCGCCGTAAGCGAATTCGCTTCAGCGCCAACGAGCCGCGGCGGTCGCTCTTTTGGCTGGGCAGAGCCGAACAGCACCAGCATCGGCTGGATAGACAGCACCAGACCTTCCCAGTACCCACGCAAGGTCTACTGACAGGTGGGGGGAAAACTGCGGTTTCCGATACCCTCTGGCGGCGGTCCTTTCGCTTTAGCCCCAAGTCCTTTTCCACTACGTTCCTAAGCAAATATGCCCGTCTTCGAAAGCGAGCGCTGCAGATGGGTCGGATGCGCCATCACTGCGGCGCCCACTACAGCGTCCGACTCATTCGACGTCGACTCCGGCGATCGATCCGAGCCCTGATGCGGGGTTATGTTCCCTGGAGACCTTCCACAACCGGATGGGAGCTGGCCCGCGAATGGCGCCTTGCCGACGAACCAAAGCGCATTGAGCTGACCCGAAAGCTTGCAAACCGGGAACGTCTTTACCGCGGACGAAAGGGCAAAGCCTTCGTCATTACGCTGGAACCTGGCTCTCCACAGCTGAAGCGTGCGGTCGACACTTCGCTGGAGCGCGATTACGCTGAACATGCCCGGCGCTGGCGCCTAAGCCGAGTAGGCCAGCGAGCCCGCTGGTATCGGGGTGTGGGGCGAGCACGCAAATACGAAACGCCGGCGGTCTTTCTTGCGCGTCTGCGTTGGCGTCTTCGGCGAACTCGTACTCTATCGCGTTATATCATGTTTGACCGGATGGCCCAGCCGCTGCTTCAGCGGCAGCTGGAGAGTACGCGGGAGCGCCGTCGAGGAATGAGGGCCCTTGCCGCAGCGCCCCGCTGCGGTGGTGCACAGGTGCTTCCGCTGGACCGGCGAGACGCGACGGGACTGGCAAAGACCGGTGAGCTCTTTGACCGGGAAATCCGAACTGCCGTGGTCAAAACCCTCCTGCATAAAGGGAAACGGGCGCGCGCCCTCGTCGGTACAGGGGGCGCTGCGGAAGCCCCCGCTAAACAACCCCTCAACGGGAAAGCTGGGGTACAGCCTTCGTCGCTGAAGGTGGCCCTTCCGGAGATGCGGCGCCGACTGCGGGGTCCCCGTAGCGGTCTGGGGTTTGGCGACTTTCTTGCAGCAGAACAGGACCTTCGACTTCCGGCGGCCTCGCTGCGCGCCTTTCTGGAGCAAGCACCGACAACGCCACTGCGCAACCTTCGAGTGCTCCGCCCAAAGCGCTCCCGACGGTACATTCGCGCCGGACGGCTGGGTCAACGGCGACGGCCACACCGGTGGCGTTTTGGACGTCGTTGGTACCTTGCCTCCCGTGGAGGGCCAGTTTTCCACACCGAACAGCGTCCCGGCCTCAACTTCCGTAGGCGCGCGGTAGCCCTGTCGCGTCTCGACAGCCGCCTTCGAGCAATTCAGCGCGGGGTTGGTTTTGGCTCTACCTTCACCGGTAAAAAACCCGATGACCAGGCCTTCGAGCGCGCCTACGCCGACCTGGCCCTTGGGCGTCTTCCGTCGGTTTCCATGCAGGAGGCGGTAGAGCAAAATCAGGGCCGAGCGCTGCGCCGAAAACCGATTGTGCGGTCCCTTGCGCAACAGCGGTGCCACCGTACACCTGCCCCTGCCCCTGCCCCTGCCACTGTCCCTGCCGCTTCTGCGGCCTCCATGATGAGCGGAGGGTCTAACCCCGCGGGCGGCTCCGGGTACTCCCGTAGCCGACGCCGCTTTTCCAGCGGTGTGCCGGAACGTGGGCTGTCCGGTACCACCACTCCCGCAGACCCATACATTGGCGGCAGTGAACCGGAAGACCGGGGTGTTGAGGGCACTGATCTTGTGGATGACCCGGACGCCGGTAACGCCAACTCCAACCGCACCAACGGCACCAACGGCACCAACAGTACCAACGGCACCAACAAATCGCTTGACCCCTCCACACCCGAGTTTTACGAAGAGCTCTTCGAGGAGCTTTTCGGAAAGCCCTTCTTCGACAAGGAGGACAAGAATCGGGAGGAATAAAGTACAAAGGGCTCCGGATAAACGAGCTCTGGTGCGAAACGCCCCTCCGAGTTCGGCAAAGGGGTCCTTCGATGCGCCAGCTCCTCTGCCCAGGATGAGAGGCCGCAGGGTACAGAAGCTTTTTAGGGGCTTTTTAGGGGCTTTTTAGGGGCTTTTTAGGGGCTTTTTAGGCGTTTTAAAGACCTTGGAAAAGTTTCAGAGCTCCTGAGGCCCAAAAGCCGGGCTAATGGGACGGAAAAAACCGAGAACTGACGGCCCCGTATGGACATAAACCTCAACGGGTGGCAAGAAGGTGGTTACCTGAGCCAGAGTGAAAAGGGAATTTCTTCTGCCCAACCCCCCCCATCTTTTTTGCGTATTCGCCCCACTTCCCGGCGGGTTATGCACAGCTGCGTTTGCTTTGCCCCTAAAGTCGTTAAGATGTCTAAAAAACCTACCAAACCCACGGTCACCAACAAACCCGCAACGCCCAAGGCGCCCCAGACACCTACGGTGTCGAAGGCAAGCGTTCTGCCGGCCGCAACCGCAGCCCGCGCTGCGTCTCCGGCCAATACGAGTGGACCCAGAGACGCTTCTCCACGGATCGATCGAACACAAACGCCCGGGGAGGCAAAAGGAACCGCTGCATCCACCGCAAAAGCTCCCGCTACGGGGACTTCTGCAGCGAAACCCGAGCTGTTTGCCCCTCGAGGGGGGCGAGCACCAAAGGGCGGAGCACCCAAGGACAAAACGCCAGCGCCAAGAACCGAAGGTGCAGCCCCCCGGTGGAGCCAGGCGCCCAAGAACGAAACCTCGGACGCTTCCACACCGAAGGCCGACCCTTCGGTCCCCCAATGGCTCCGAGTCCTGAGGGAGGGGGTAGCCAAGCTTGAAGCCCCTAAGGGTGGAGCCCCTAAAGGTGAAGCGCTGACATCGAACGATGCAGCAACATACTTCTCGAGCTACGGAAACCCGCAAAAGCCCCGCGGTTTCGTCTGGCCGACCGAACCGGCCCCTCGGGAGGTTGTGCACTCCGTTCGGCCATCGATGCCACCGAAAGAGCGAAGTGTCGCCTTCAAAAGGCATCTACACGCACGTCCACCCCAACGACGACGCCGATCGAGAGAAATCTCTCATCTGAACGAAGCTATCCACCGCCGCCCTGCCCTGGAACTAAACCATACCCTAAGGGCTCGAAGAAACGTGCTCAGCCGATTCGACGAGGCAGCGCGTTTTCGGGGTGCCACACCGGAGGAGGCAAAAAATACGGAGTCGTCCCGCTGGATTGAGCGCTCGATTGAGCACTCGACGGCAACCTCCGTCCCTGCCTACCCCACGGGAACGATGGCGCCGCTTAACCCGCAGGAACGCCGCTGGCTGAGTGCGCCCGCACTGCTCTATGGGGCATCGAGGGCAAGGCGCGAGCACATGCTCGCTAACTTCCTTCACGCTGAGCTAGACCTGAACAAACGCGGTTGGCCTGCGTATCAGCACCGCGAACTTATGGTTCAGATTTGGCGGTACACCCGCCAAGCTCCAACACTGCTGGGTCAGATGCGTTCCCGTCGTAAAAAGCGCGTTGGAGGAGGTGCCTCCGCCAACAATGCAGAGGGTACGGAAGACTACTTCTTCCAGCGAAAACTGGCTTTCCCGACCTTTCTGCTTCCGCTGCCGCGTTACATTAAGCAGCTGGCGGGGATTGTGAAGAAGCCAGAGCGCGTTCGGCCGGGACCTGGTCGCCGTAAACCAAAGACACCGGGAATTTACCGAACCCATTTCCTGCTTCGGATGCTGATGCTTGCGGAGGAGAATAAAGCTGATCGCCGCATTGCTGCACGTCAAGCGGGTCTGGATCTTACCGCGGTTCGTGGCGTCGAAGGTGAGGAGGGTGAGGAAGGTGAGGAAGGGGGTGAACCTGTCGAAGAACTGTCCCGCAGTGAAAGGGAGCGGAAAGCAGCCCTTTTCGTAGGAAGCGAAATTCAAGGTGGACGTAGGGTATATGGTAGCGAACGTCATGGCTTTACCAACCACAGGCTCCCGGCACGGGAGCTGGCGCCTTACCGCCTCGACAGCCCCTTTTCCTACCGGTACCGCCGTCTGGGATGGCGCTCCGCCAATTTTGCGTATACCAGCTCGCGCCACCTGGTCTTTGGTCCCGGTTACCGCCGACGCGTTGTGGAGCGGGTGCAGAAGGGAGTTCCACTGCGTCTGCCGGACGCTCGTCGACTGGCTCGAATTACCGGGCGCGACCGCCAGAGCGCGGGCCACCGGCTGAAGGCACGGGAGTGGCAGCTGCGAATGCTCCAGCTGGTGCAAACCCGGCGTGAAACCGCCCGTGAGCCACGTAGCTGGATCTGGCTACGCAGGCACATGGTGAAGTACGAGCGGGACGCACGGGTTAACATGGCCCGTGGCCTGATCAGTTACGCCAAGAGCTCGCGCGAATTCATCATGCGACGAATGCGAGTGGAGTCGGCTGCGGGTAAGCGCCGGGTAGCCTATCGCACCGTACGTCGTACGTTTCGTACGCTGTTTGCACTTCGATTTTGCAACTGGGGTGCCGCTAGGGGAGCAGTAGCTCAAAAAAGAGGTTTTGGGGTATTTCGCTAAAGCAGCTGTAGAGTACGCCTAGCCAAAGCGATCGCAGTAGCTGCCTATTGATACCGAGGCATCCCGAAACAGCGCGACGAAATTAAAAGACAGAGCTCCCTTCGCAGTGATCAGGTAAACTGGAATTTGCATCAAAGGTGTTTAGCAATAGCTTCTTCGGAAAACGGAAACGGCCGCTGTCGGTGCTGTACGCTGTTGGTCCGATGATCAGGTAACCGAATTTCTCTGCGGTGGTTTGTGGTTAGTGGTGGTGGTGTACCGACAGCCTCGTCGTTGGTAAAAAGACCTCCCCTTTTCCTCTTTTTTTCTTTTGTGGAAAACACATTTTTTTTTAAACTCCCCACCCAGCAGCCGTGAATGAATAACCACAAGAATCTCGAGGACCTAGAACTTCTTTTTCACTCGCGTGATCTGCTGGAGCTGCTTTGGCCGGCTCCGCCTTCGCTGCGGCCTTCGCAGCGAAGCCTTCTTCCGCTTCGCCGCAGAACAACGCTACTGCTTCTGTCCGGAGCGATGTCCCGTAACCGGTCCGCCCAACGTCTTCGCGGGGCACGCTGGAAACGTTGGTGGTGGCGTCGCCCCGAGCGTCGTTATTGGGTAAAGGCACGTACCTTCAGGGATAAGTACACACCTAGCCACACCCGGGGCCGCCGAATGCGCCAACCGCAGCGCAGTCGCTGGTGGAGGTCGTTTTTTGCCGCGGCCGTTCGCGGTAACGGGGGTCGCCCGGCACGCCGTTTTTCGCGTGCCGGTCGTCGCCAGAAGGTGCGCAAAGTATTTATGGTGGGGGCTAAGCTTAATAAGCCTTGGCGACCCCGCTACTCCCTGGCAGGAGGTCGACTGCCCCGGCGAAGGGGGCGAAGGCGGGGTGCTTTTTCCGGTTCGCGGAAGAATCCCGAACTTCCCAAGGGTAAAATCTACCCCCATTCCGCCGGTCTGTCTAGAGCTACACGTCTAGAAAAGTTCACCACCTTTTCCGACGCTTCCGACGTCTTTAATGCTTCCGATTCTTCGGACTCCTCCGATTCTTCGGACTCCTCCGATTCTTCGGACTCTCGGGACTCTTGGGACTCTTGGGACTCTTCGGACTACTCCAAACCCCCCTACTCCCCTCTCCGTTCCAACGACCCCTATTTTTCCGTCGATTCCAACGCCTCTGATGCCTCTGATGCCTCTGATGCCTCCGACGCTTCCGACGCTTCCGACGTCTTTGATGCTTCCAATGCTTCCGATGAGGCTTTTGGCACTTTCAGTGCTTTTGGTGCTCTCGTAGCCCCTCCCCCTCTCACCTTTTCCGGCACTTCTGCAAAGGCGAACTCTTCGGAAGTAGGCGAAAGGCGGTGGACTACCTCCCAAGACGCAAAGGACGGTCCCGTTTGGGTGGTTATTGCTGCCGCAACCGGAAAACGCGGTCGACCGCGCAAAACGCGGTTCACCCCCACACCACCTTCTACGGTGGACGTAGAGGAGCTGCAACGGCGGCTGAATGTGATCTCCATCGGTGGAGACTCCAGCACGCCTAGCTCTTCCGACAACGGTGCCCCCTCGCACCTCCTCGATTTCCTCCGCAGCGACGAGGGGCTTCGCTATCTTGAGGACTTTCACCGCAGCCAAACGGATCTTTCCAAAGCAGAGCCCGTCAACCAGGTGGAAGAGTCCGATAGCAACAAAACCAAGGCGGTGTTTGGGGAGGAACTATGGGAACTGGCCTACGCGGTTGCTGCGGCAGCAAATACCTGGAGAGCCCAGCAATTTGCCCAGGAAACCGGGGGTACAGCGGTAATCGAATCCGCGCAGCCCGAAAAGGGTGCGGATGGCGACAATGCTACTACCGAAGACTCGAGGAGTCTCGTAATGCTTCGGCGCACCGAAGCTGCAGAGCGGCGTGCAGAGCGGCGTGCAGAGCGGCGTATGCGCAACGAGGCCGCGATTGCTGCGCTTCTGGCACGCCTGCGAGGAGGCGCACGGAGATGGTCCCGAAGACGCCGCTTCGCAAAGGCCCCCACCGAGAGTTTTTTCACCTACGCTCTGGGGGGAAGCTTTTACCCTCCGCTGTGGTCTGATCCGAAAAGCGTTCAGCGGGCACCAGAAGAGGAAGCGCAAGGGCAAAGCAGAAGTGGGCTTGGGGTAGTTTCCGAAACCGTTTCCGAAGTTATTTCCGGGGCAAACTCGGTAAAACTTCTTGGAAATGGCAGCACCAAAAAGGAGTCGCTAACCTCTACGAGTTACCGGCGCCATTCCGGCATTAACGGAGTCGCCGCTGTAGCTCTAGCCCGCTTTCTCCGCTTTTCGGGTGTACTCGACGCTCTTCGACTACGACGACGCCTACACCAAACGCACAAGCGCTCGGGCCCTTCCAACCGCCTTCGGAATTCCGGTTACTTTAGTCAGACCAACTTCCAACCCTCCGGTCACTTCCAATTTTCCCGCCTTCCCGGACTTTCTCGTCCTTTCCACCCCTCCCTGTCCTACCACTCCCGGCTTCCCCGAGATCCATGGGCCCCCTGGCTCCCCCAAACCCCTCCCCAAACCCCCCTTCAATCTCTTTCCCAACCCCACCCCCGCTATCAGCCTTCCGCCGGAAGCTGCCCTCTCCGAGATCCTAACCGAGACCGCTACGCCCTTCTTCTCCACCTCCGGCGAGCTTGGCACCGTTGGCGCCTTACGCGCCCGGAGCTTTCGCCGCTTTCGCGATGGCCTTTCCCCAACACCAACGTCCGGATGCCGACCGGACCGGTCCTTGTTTGGCGAACCTTTCCGAATGGGAAGGTGGTTTTCGACCTAAAAGGGGGCTGGCTCACGGTGGCGGCGGCGGCGGAAAAAACACAAGCCGTACGGAAAGCAAAGGAGGCAAAAGGGGTAAGGGAGCGGGAAGCGCTGCAGGTCGAATGCGCAGCCGGTGCGAAGGTAGAGTCCGCGCGCACGTGGACCGAAGCTGCTGCTGCAGCGCTGGAAAGGGCAAGGGCGAGCGGGAGGGGAGCGGGCCGGCGGTATCGGAAGGCGTGGAGAACTCTGGACGAGCTACTCGATGGCCGCGTACGGGACAGTGTGCAGCGGTATCTAAACGCGATGACCAAATCGCTACAGTCTGAACAAGATCCGGAGTACACCCTTCGAGTGCTTCGGGAGCTACAGCAGCCCACGAAGCTTTGGATGTTTTCTCCAAAAACACGGGCCCTAGCGCTGGCGGCCGAGAATTCGCTGAAGGAGCTTCAGCGGGAAGAGCGGGTGGGAAAGGCGGCGGTGCCGTCGGCGATGATGGCGCAGGCGGTACCGCCGCAGCGTAAATTTCTGGAGGCACTCAACACCCTGGATAAACAATCGCAGGCCCCCACGACGCAAAAAAACGCACGGGTGATGCTGGAATGGGTGCGAGCGCGCTCGAGGGTGAGCTGGCAAATTCAAGCTACGTGGGGGCAGTGGGAAGCGCTTCTGGGAATGCCGCAGCGCTCGCTAATTACCGCACCGAGGGCAGACGTAGCGATCGCGCATGAAGCGCTGGAGGAACTGCGGGCCAAATGGACAGCCCCTTCTCCGGAGTCGGCGCGGAGGGCGGTGTCCGGGGCGCTGCTGCTCAAAACACTCCTGGCGGGTACCGCAGTGCAAGTGCTACCGGCGCTTACGGAAGGGACACTGGGGGCGTTTCTGGCTCTGCGTAAAGTGCTGGATTCGGAGACGATGGGGTGGGCAACAGTCACATGGGGAAAGGCAGACCGAAGGTTTTGGTTTACCGAAAGGGTACTGGAACAAAATCTTTGGGAGGCATTTACGCCGGACGAAGTCCGTCAACTGATGCGTCCACTGAGGGGAACTCCAGAGGAGGCGCAGCGAAGACTGCTGAAGCTGCGTTCGGCGATCCAAACGGCGCATTCGCCGAAGGCACGTTGGTCGCTCCGGAAAATGCGAAGGGCGCTGGAGACCCTGAAGGCGGCGCGAAAGCTGGAGCTTTGGGTAAATAAGCTCTCCGAGCAGGGCCGGGTGCGTTGCTGAGACACACAAGAAGTTCTGGAAAAGCAACTGCAGTCTTCGTTTGGGGAGGATAAGGCGCAGAGGGTACGGAAATGGATGACGGCGGAACGAACTACTAGAGAGGCTACGGTGCCGAACAGAGCGCTAACCGCGGTACTGTCCAAAGTGCTGAGCCCAACACCCGGTGGGGTGCTGCAGTCGGAAAATGTGACGTGGGGGGTGACGGACATTCAACGAATGCAGCTAGAGCTGCGGCGGGCCCAGCGCGAGGCGCTCTCGCCGAGAACAGCGCAAACGCTGCAAAGTGCCCAAGAAGCGCTGAGAGCACTGGAAGCGCTGAGAGCGCTGGAAGGTGCGGAACCTTCCGAAAAGGCCAAGGAGGGGGCTACGCCGGCCAAGCAGCAGTATCGGGCAGCAGTTGGGACGCTGAAGAAACAGCTGCAGCCGTGGGCGGTGGAGTGCAGGGCCCAGGAGGTGCTGGAATGGGTAAAACTGCAGTCGCAGATGGTTTTCCCCGCGGACGTAGGGAAGGTCACTGGGCTACAGTGGATGCTCCGGGAGCTGCAGCAGCTGCAGCGAACACCCCTTCCGGAAGAGACGATGGTCTCGCTGCAAATGGCGGCAAAAGCGCTGCAGGCGCTAAGGGCGCTGCAGGCGCAGCGGCGGTCGAAGACCGCCAGGAAGATGGAGGCGCGGCTGGAGCGTGCCCGAATGGGCATGTGGGAAGCTCAGGTAGTGCTGGAAAACGACCTTCGGAAGTGCTTTTCCTTCACGGAGGCTGAGGTGCAGCTAAGGCTGGAATGGGCGGCCAATTATTGGGTGTTCGAGCCCGAAGAGGTACGGCGAAAGCTGATGAAAGTGGCGGAGGTAGGGCGTTCGTCGCTGTCTCTGGAAAACCTTCAGGAGCTGCAGGTCATGGAAAGAGCGCTGAAGGCAACGGAGGCGCTGTCGGTGCAACTTACCAAACCCGGAGCAAGGGCCCTCTGGTCTACGCGAGCGCGTTGCTTCGAGATCTGTAACGCGCTGGAAAGGCAGCTGATGCCCTCCTGGAATCAAGAGGGTAAAGCCCAGGGGGCGCTAGAATGGATGCTGAAAGCGCGCCCGGATATGGCACCTTCGGCGAACGAAGTGGAGAACGCACCCGTGAACGCAGAGGCAATTCGCCAAAGACGACGGGAGCTGCAGTGGGAGCTGCAGGCAGTACAGGAGGTGGTGCAGAAGGTGGTGCGTAAAATCGTGCAAAGGGGAATGGAATGGAGAGTATGGGAGTACGCTCGGAGAAAGATTTGGCCTAACGCAGAGCGTACGCTGCGACAGCGGCTATGTCGACTGGAGCAGAGGCTTCCGGCGACGCAGCAAAAGCTAGTGCGAAAAGAAGTCGTGTACCTGGTAATGCACCAAAAGCTGCAGGAGGAGGCACTGCAAGAAACGCTGCGCAAAATGACGCGTGAAACGCTGCATGAAACGCTGCACGAAACACTGCACGAAACGTCGCGCAAAGCAAGGCCTCCGGTAGTAGCTCCGGTAGGGCCTCCAGCACGGCCCACAGCAACGCGTAAAGCAATTGGCGTGCAGTACGCAATGACGTGCGAAGTAGGGTGCAAAGTGAACTACGAGGCAACAGACGGAGTGCTGACGGGAACGATGTACGTAGGGATGCGCGTGGTAGTGAACGGAGTAAAGTACGACGGGTGGGGAGTTCCACAAAAAGTGGTGTATCGGGGAGTGCATAAGCTTGTGCGCGATAGGGCACTGCGCGATAGAGCAGTGCACGAAATGGTGTGTGGAGTAATTCGTAGGGCAATGCACACCAAAGCAATGCAAACGGTAGAGTACGAAACACTTTATGAAGCGCTCTATAGAGGACTGGGAACACTGTACGAGAGGCTTTCTAAAGCGCTGTACAAAACACTGTTTGGGGCGCTGTACAAAGCAATGTACAGAGCAGTGGAGCCTGTGGTGTTTAGAGCGGCGAGCGGCGTAGTGCGCAAAGGTAAGCTTAGTGGGACCACATGGGGGTCTGGGGTAAAACGCGCGCTGGTGGTGTACGCGCCGACACCCAATCCAAAATGTGAAATGGAGCATAAAATGGAGCATAAAAAGGTACGTAACCCGGAATCTGGAGCAACACGCAGGGTAACACCCCTAATGGTGTGCCCAACAACAACTCCGAAAACAACAAATCCACCAGTCCCCGGAGTGATGATGTGCGCAGTAGTCTGTACAGTGAACTACGAGGTGGCAGGTGGAGTCATGACCGGAGCAGTGTGCGTAGCTGTGCATATTGCGGTGAACGGAGTGGAATACGAAGGTCAGGGAGTGCTTCCGGAGGTGGTTTACCCGGAGGTGCACAGGGGGGTGAATGATGGGGCAATGCGCGAAGCGGTGCACAAAGTACTGCACAGGGCAATGCACAGCAAGGCGGCACAAACGGGAGTGAGCGGCACCCTGTACGAGACGCTGCATAAAGGGCTGGGGGCGCTGTACGAAACGCTGTATGAAGGGCTGTACGAAATCCTGTGCGAAGCGCTGTATGGTGCACTGTACAGCGCGCTACACAATGCGGTGTGCGGAGCCGTGCACCACACAACGCCCAAAACGACGCACGGAGCCGCATACGGAACGGGGTTTGCGGTGGGGCGTGGAAGGCGCAATTCGATGTACGAAACGGTGCACGAACTGGAACCAAAAATGGCGTACAGCCTGGAATGTGAGGTTGTACGGGAAACGGTACACGAACTGATCTGGAAGGGGGTACAGGTGGCGATGTATAACGAAGTCGCACAAAAGGAAATCCTCAAAAGGATTCAGAGGACAACGCGGAAAGCCGTGGGGGGGGAGGAAGGACCTAAAAGAGGACGGGAAAGGGTGCAAAAAACAGTTAGGAAAGCCATGCGAGAAGTGGGACGAGAGGTGGTGCAGAGAGCGGTACAGGAAGTTATGCGGGAAAGGGGACAAAAACTGGTGCAGAACGTGCTGCGAAAAACACTGCGGGAAGGAATGCAGAAGGCGGTGCGGGACTGGACTCAAAGGGAGATGTCGGAATCGATCGAGCAAGTAATGCGAAAACAGGGGAAGAAGCTAGTGCAGAAAATGGTGCATAAGGCAATGCGCGCAAAAGGACAGGAGCTGGTGCAGAACGTGCTGCTGCGGAAGCTGCAGGCCCCCTTTGTAGCTAATGCAGTACTTTCGAAGATTGAAAGGGCGGTAAAGCTGCTACCTCTTGCGCTGGAAGCACTGGAAGCACTGGAGACGCTGGAAACACCGGGGACACCGGGGACACCGGGGACACCGGGGGTGCTGGGAGTGCTGGGAGTGCTGGGAGTGCTGGAAGGAACGGAGACGCTGGAAATGCGGGAAAAGCCAGAGACACGTGAGACACGTGAGGCACGTGAGGCGCCTGAGGTGACGCAAAAGGCAGAAGTCCCAAAGGGGGCAGAGGACCTGAAAACGACGGCGGAATCCCTTGTGGCTACAGAGTCGAGACACCGGGAAATCCTTAAAGTGCTGGAGAAAAGTCTGCTCGCGGACGCGTCGGATTGTATGCGGAGCGCTAAAAGGTGGGTAAAGTGCCGAATGAACACCGTCGAGAAGGCAAGGACTCTTCGCCATCAGCTGATGAGGGCATCGCTTTCGGTGGAGCACTCGCCGGCAACGCCACCTGATAAACTCCCAGCGAACCTGATGCGGGGTCTGCAGGTGGCGGAAGAGGGCCCGCAAGTGCAAAGGGTACTACTACAGGCAATGGTGAACGTTCTGAAGGAACGGAGGGCGCTGCAGGTTTGGATGACGCGGGAGATTATTGGCAGGGTGCCGGTGCGGCTTACGCAGGCAAAATGGAAATCCACGCAAGCCCAGTTTGGCTGGGGACGACGTCCCGCTACACCACTTCAGCGGAAGCGGGCTCGCCCTACTATCACCTCCCACCAACCCCGCCAAAGCTATCTTCTTTTTCTCCGCCTTATCCATTCCTACAGCGCCAAGCCATTTCTTCTTCCGCGCTTCCCGCGGCAATTCCTTTGCTTTCTACTTTTTCTGCGGCGCTTTCGCTTTCACCAGTACTGCGTTGCTGCTCCTTTTGGCCCTTATCCCTACTACTCGCGCTGTGCACGGCAGTTCTTTCGCCTCTCCTACGCATTCGGTAAAGGTTTTCACTGCACTCGAAATTTCCGTAACCTTGGCGAAGAGGACTTTTCCACCAGTAGCGCAATGCTAATGGCGCCGGACAATCGGGTATCGCCCAATGGCCAACTCCGAGTGCGCTTCGGAGGCAACCTCCGGGGACTTCGTACCACAGTACCTCCCAAAATGGCCCAGAGTTTCAAAGGTGTTCGAGCTTACTGGGTAGACTACTCCGAGAAAAAGTGCTTCGACCCCGCCCGAAACTACCTTGTTAAGCTTGCGGCAGAGGGCTCGACCGTTCTCCAAACGATTTATGAAGAACGCCTTCAAACCCAGAGCTATCGCACCGAACTTGCTGCATTCGTCAACTGGACGCGTACCAAGCGCCCCGGTGGGCTAAGGGCGGAGCTCATTAGGTTTGCCACGCGAAGCCACTCCGATAGCGTGCAGCGGCGGCGCGCGGAGCATCTTCGTAGTTCGCGTGAACTTGAGCAACGCCGGCTTCGGCCTTTTCGGCGCCGGCAATTCCGGCTTCGCCGCTTCCGACTTAAGCGTCTTCAGTCCAGGCGCCTTAGACGTATGCGCCAGTTTATTGAACGCCTATACGGCACGGGCTACGCAGGTCGGCTTGCTCCGAACACCGCTGACAGACTTCGGCGCCGGCATCATCGGGCACTGGGCCGCGCGCTGCTCCGTGCCGCCGGCATGCGTGCAGCAGACTGGCCAAAATGGACAGCGACGGGTGTGGCCGGTGCCCTTCGGCGAAGTCGACGAAGCCCCCTACGATGCTGGCGGCGGAACTTCGACCTTTTCTCCAGATGGGCAAAAGTGCGCTCTTTCCTTCACCGGAAAGGGCTACCCCGAAGCTCCGAAAGGAACGCAGAAGCGCTTTCGCCCGCGGAGGACGGAACGCCGCGGTGTCTTCGGGTTTTCCAAAAGGAGATCCACGGATGGATGTCGGGGTGGCGAAAACAAGTGGAGTGGTGTGTACGAGACGTACAAAGTGTGCCGGGTATCGAAAGCGCGCAGAACGTGCAGGAGAGTGTACAAGAAGTTGTGCGGGGGGGTGTGCAGGGAGGGGAGAAGGAGCAAAGCCCTAAAGGGCAAAAAATCGAGCGGCGGATGGACGCCAGTCCATCGGAAATCGCAAAGGCCTATCTGGCCCTGCGATCGGTACTAAATCGTACAGGTTCGCACTACCTGCGGAAACGGCGGCGTACCGCAACCCCAGCGCCAAGCTGGACTCCGCTCGAGGCCTTTAGTACGGTGATCTATAGGGCCTCGGACTATCGCTACGGCCACCGGCTACCGCCGCTGCCCAGCAAGCGGTTCCGCCATAGGCGCGTTCGCCTTCCGTGGATCAGCCCTCGCCGCGATCGCCGCTTCCACCAGGCGCCGAGGTACGCGCTAACGCAACCCACACAGTACGCTCCGCGGGAGGCTTCGCCACCGGGCCCACCCACCCAGTGGACTGCTGCCCGTCACCGTACTCGGCGGCCTCGTGCTGTTGCCGGTCGTACCGTTGCGCCAGCTCACCCGCTGCGCTATGACTCGGTGCTTGCACCGATGACACCCAGCGTTTGGGGCCTCTCTGCAACCCCCGGTCGACGACGGCACTTTGAGCGTCGAAACCGCCGTCCACCGTACCCACGCTTTAACCGCCGTCAAGGCGTTGATCGGCATCACCTTCGCCTTAGTGGTCGCCTTCAACCCCTGCCCGGAGTAGAGCACTTTATCTGGATCCGAAGACAAAAGGCTGCTCCGCTAATGATTCGGCCATTCCAACGTCCCTGGCGAGCGCAGCCCGGCGTGCGTCCTCTTCGGCGGCGATTTGCGCGCCGTGGGGTTTTTGCTGCAACGGGGCTCGCCGCAGACGGCGCACCGCGACCGGGTGTCGTAACCGGACGGCTACGTCGCCCGCAGCGGCAGACTGCAACGTGGTCGCTTCCTCCGGTTAGGGGTTTATGTTCTTTGACCGTTGGAATTCATCCATTTTGCGATTGCCGATCCCTTGGCTCTGCTAGTTCTATCTTGGGTCTTGCTTCTGCAAACCTTTTCGTAAAATTCGAAGAGCTACAGGAAAATACGAAATTAAAAGATCGCTGTACAAAAGCGGAAAAGGATCAAAACATCACCAAAGACCCTACTGGGGGAGGAGTGAGGTAAAGTGTTTAATTTTTTCTGTAGTGCCCCACCGAAGTCCACCCATGTCGATCGCATTTACCCAACCTCCGACTTCGCCGCAAAAGACTTCTCTGCTTTCGGCAACGGCGGTATCTACCGCCTCGCCTAGATCGGGCCAACCTTCGCTATTTCCCTTCCCGCTAGTTTTTGGGTCGGCGAGAAAAACAACTCCGCCGATGCCCACAACACCAACAACGGTGCCGACAACGCCGGAGTCCAAATCGGCGGCGCCACCCACTGCAGCCAGCCCACTAGCGCCATCGCCAATGTCGGCACAAACTTCTGCGGTCTCCGGCAGCTTCACTCCCCCCAATGCAACCTTTGTGCCGTTTTCGACCTCTTCGACGTTTACAACCAGCGTTACCCGCACCCTTAACCGCTTCCGGCATCCCGGCAGAATTTCCAAATACTTTGGCGAAAGGACTCGCGCTTCGGACGTCAACGCGAAACCCTTCTCCAATGCGCTAGCGCGGGCGCTGGCGGTAGCGCTACTCTATGTCAGCTACCGCGTTTTTGGATGGGCCGAGCCGGCCCTGAAGGAGATCGTACGTGATACGCTGGGTATTCAACCGACGCCCGGACTGCTGGAGTCGGGTGCTGAGGCGCTACGAGAACTGCTGTATTCCCTGGCGGGAAGCGTTGATGGAAACGGCGGTGGTGTTTCCGGCGCCGAGGAAATCGGCTCCAACGGGGAGGGAGGCAATGGAGTAAGCGGTGTACAAACCGTACAAACCGCACCCCCACAAGACACCGCAGCCGCTGCAACAGTTCAAGCTGCCCAGGCAGTAGCCGCGGAGGCGGAACGGCTGGCTGCAGCGCTCGCGGAGGCCACTGCGGATCTGGAACAGCTGCGGAGGGCTGCGAGCACGCAGACGGCAACGTCGACGGTGAATTCGGCGGAACGTCTTCTCCCCTTCGCTCTGGGAGGACTACTGGGCATGGCTCTGGGGGTTCTGGGATTTGGCAGTGGTGGGTACGACACGGGCGGTCATCTGGCAGCGCTGGCCCGTCAGGGCAACGCCAACCGCGACGCCATTGTGGACGCACTAGCGCTAAGCAACGGCACGCTAGCGGCGACCTCGCTGGAACAGCACCGCCAACTGCTCGAGGGGCTAAGCCTTGCGCTCGAGCAAAACGTTCGACAAATGCACGCGCTCGACGCGCTGACGACAGTAGTGGGAGCGGCGTTTGCAGCCCGAGGGGCGGTCTTTGGGGACTCTCCCACCGGCGAAAAGGTTGTACCTTCGGAAGGACAGCTAGCAATTCTCACACATGGAGAGCCCGTGATCCTTGCGCCCCTTTCGACTGGGGTAGCAGCCGTTGCTGCAGTTTCCGCCTTCAACGCCGGGGCCAGTGTTGTTGGCGATATTAGCACCGCAATGGCCGCCAGTTCCACCACCCCCACTCCCACCGTTCTCACCAGTCCCGCGAGGATCGCAGCCGAAATCGCTCTTGCAAACCGGACGACGGCTTTCCTAAAGGGTGCCGCTGCAGTTCAAGCCGCTGAAGGTGGGGCACTCCTGGAAAATTCTCGCCGCTATGTCTCCGAGCGCTACGGTGAAGTTATTGAAGAGCAAAGTGCGGAGCTTCGCGTAGAGGTAGTGGACCGGCACTGTGCTCGTGCCACCGCCGAAGGCAATGACCAGAACGCTTTTACTGCAGCGATTGCTTCGGAAAGCTTTCGGCGGGTGTCGCCATGGGAATCGCTGAAGTATTCGCTGGCATCCCTGGTGGTACCACTGGCGGGGACTCTGGCGATTCCGGTAGCTGCAGCCGTGATGCGCACCGCAGGTACTGCAATGCTACTGCGCTCGCTGGCTGAACCCGATGGCTCCGGAAATACACCGGCGTCCTTTAATAAAATCCAAACCGCAAAGGGAGTCGCCCCGCAGGGAGTAGACGGGTCGGTGGAGGGGAGGGGTGAGTTTAGCGGATTTTCGATGGCTAACTCCATGACTGACCGAGTTTCTACGCCCACGACCCCGCCCGGGGAACTTAAACCGATTGACGTTCGTACCGTTGTGGAGAGCATGAGCCGAGACCTGAAGGTTTTCGGTGGCGCTCTCCACACCGGAGCGGAGGCTGCCGTGAAGCTGATGTGCTATTGGATCGGTGTAGCCTAGCGCAACCCTAGGAAAGCCTTAGCCTTTCGTTACACCCCCCCCCCTCTTTGAACTTCCTTGTTCCCTAACAACTGCCTGTTATCCTATTTCACAGCGAACCGAATCTGCCAAGAGTCCTATGGGGCAGTGTGCTCCATTACCGAAGAGAGTTATTCCACTTTTTTTAGCGGCTGGTAGACTATTTGCCACAACAATGGCTTTCGACCGAAAAGAAGATGAGGGGGTAGATGGGGTCGGGAAGTGGGCGGGGAGGGCGGGGTGCAAAGTATACATTGGGTTTTATATTTAAGTTTCTCATTTTAGCGGGAAAAAGTTTTCCCGGTCTTGGGGGCCCCTAATTGAGAGGGAGAAGGCCGTTCGGTGCCCGCG
>Ga0315902_10000259_pt1 | contig 91222 bp, 74 predicted proteins | sample LakEriMetagenome_9_FD_203523 | JGI IMG/M metagenome (GOLD analysis project Ga0315902, IMG submission 203523) | Freshwater fungal communities from buoy surface, Lake Erie, Ohio, United States - Buoy 12 MA117 | ecosystem: Environmental > Aquatic > Freshwater > Lake > Lake biofilm | place: USA... | reverse complement strand
CATTCACACCAGATGGTGATAACTATAATCAAACGTTCAAGCCAGTTTTCACATCAGGATTTGATCCTTTCAATTTTGAAATGCTCATCTTCAACCGCTGGGGAGAGTTGATTTTTGAAACTCATGATGCAAAAGTCGGATGGGATGGATCGTATGGTTTGGATGGAAGAGATGTACAAGATGGTATATACTCTTATAAAATAATCTTTAAGAATCCACAAATCGATAAGCGTAAAATTGTGGTGGGGCATGTAACATTGATAAGATAACATTAATCTTCCATCAGGGATTGACAATTTCAAGGATTTTTTTCTATAAACCTTTTGATATTATTTTTTTTTCTTATCTTTGTCACCCATTTGGGAGTTTAGCTCAGTTGGTTCAGAGCATCTGCCTTACAAGCAGAGGGTCGGGGGTTCGAATCCCTCAACTCCCACTCAGATGAAAGCATTGTTGAAAGACAATGCTTTTTTAGTTTAAACTCATTAAACTTGCATGAGTGACCTTTTATGAAAAATTCAATTTGAACAAAAAGAAGAAATACTTTCATCCATTGCAGATCGGACCATGTTATTCCATTATAACTCAACTATCATAGAAGAAAGCTCAGTAAATAAATGATTGTTTTTTTGTAGCTAATTGACTCCACAAACTTTGAAAGTCCTTCAAATATTAATCCTTTGTCGGAATAATGTTCCATGTAACGTCTCCATGATTGGACCACATTCTTCCATAGATTGTTCGAATAGGAATAAAGCCAACATTGCATTCTTTTGGAATTTCTGGGCAAAGATTCAATGCAAAATCATCTCCTGACTGCCAATGATGATGACCATCTGTTATAAATACTTCGCATTGAATTTGATCGAGAATATTTAACAACCACGCTCCAGAAGCGTTACCTCCACCTCCAAAACCACCTCCATAACGAACGTGAATTATATGTGAAATTCGGGGTTGATTAGGCACAATAATCTTGGCGTAAAAAGTTTCATTTTCAGCAAACACATACAAAACAGGTTTAACAAATTCTCCCAAAGTGGTAGATTGGACTCTTACTTTCATGAAGAATACTTGATTCATAAATCTACCTCCTTCCGGAAAGTGCACAAGCTCGTCATGTAATTCTAAATTTAGGGCGGGAAGTTTTTCAAACTCATCTATTTGAACGATTGTATTCGAATCAGAATATAAAATACGACTGTTTAAAAAATTACTGAATGACCATGGAAAATAATCCGTAAATAAAAATAAATCAGGCTCTTGGGGTTCTGGATATTTTGAAGGGAAAATTCGAGAAAAATCTGGATTAAGGTATAATAATGATCTAAAATCTTCACCAGCAGATGGATACCATGCAATTCGCGGTGATGAAGTTAGATTTCGAATATATCTTTTGAAGATTCCATTATTTTGTCCGTTTAATCTATTTAAAAACAATTTACTCATAAATTCCTGTTATATATTCACTACTATTACGTAATGTATTGAAAAAATAACACCTTTGTTAATTATTTCATTAGCCAAAAAAAATAAAAAAATAAAAAAATTATTTGTGCAGGCAACCATTATGATGAGAAATCGTTTTATAGTAATTCAAAAATTCTATTCATTGAATCAAATCCTTAGCTTTTAAACACAACATATCCAGTTAGAAATTTTTCTGTACTGGAGAAAAATTCAAAAAAACTCCAATATGGAGGTGGGAAAATAGTGTTTAATAATTCAGTAATTTAAAAAAAGTATGTTTAACGAGCAACAGATTAATGAGATTTATAATTTTGTTTACACTTGTTTATCAACTATTTACGCGAACCGAGTAAAGCCATGGGACAGAGACGATTATCACCAAAACATCTTGGAGAAAATCCTTCATCAAGCACATCGGTATAATCCGAACCAGGGCACCATTTCACAGTGGGTAGGCAAATTGATTAAGAATTTCATCATTGATCAAGAGCGCAAACCGCGTCGTTTTAATTTAACTGATGATTTCAGTTTCCTAACAGATGCTGCGGAAAATTATGACTTACAGGAAGATGAGTTATTCATGGATCGGTTGATTTTTTATCAAGGTTTTATGAATGAAGAAACGTTTGAAAACCAAGAAATGATGAGGCTATTTTACATTCAAGGGTTATCTGATAGAGAAATTTCTGCCCTTTTACACGTTGCTGAAAATCAGTTGCCTATGCAACGTAAGCGACTCAAAGATCGCATCAAAAGAGCCATAAGAAATAGGTAGATTAACTAAATTATTTAGGGTCCGAATGATTTTTCTGAATGATTCGTAATACGTTCATGTGGATTGATGATGAAAGAGATTATCTCGACTACACTCATTAGCTACACCATGGATTCGATAAGTTATATTTTTCATTTTGTAACATACAACACGTTTTTTTCTGAACTTTCACTTAATTTTACCACTATGAATCTTCATTCCAAATTACCGAATGTAGGCACCACTATTTTTACGGTTATGTCAAAAATGGCTGCTGAACACAATGCTATTAATCTTTCCCAAGGATTTCCGAATTTCCCCATCGATCCAGTTTTGGAAGAAATTGTGCGACAAAAAACAAAAGAAAGCGTACATCAGTATGCTCCAATGGCGGGTTTACCGATTTTGCTGGAACAAATTGGTAAAATGGTCAAAGAACGATACAACCGTGAGGTAAATATCGCAACAGAAGCCTTAATTACAGCAGGTGCAACCCAAGCTATCTTTACTACGATTCAAGCCTTGGTTCACCCGGGTGAAGAAGTCATCATTCTAGACCCTAGTTACGATTGCTACGAATCACCCGTAATTTTAGCAGGAGGAAAATCAGTTCGTATTTCGTTAAAAAATGATTTTTTACCCGATTGGGATAAAATTCGATTGTTTACGAACCAAAAAACGAAATTGTTGATTATTAATAATCCACACAACCCAAGTGGTAAAGTATGGAACAATGAGGATATTCTTGAATTAGAAAGATTAGCATTAGATTTTCCAAATTTACTAATATTATCTGATGAAGTTTACGAGTTTATCCATTTTGAAAAAGCACATTTTTCTCTGAACTCCTCTGCCATATTAAGGGATCGTTCGGTAATTGTATCTTCTTTTGGAAAAACATTTCATATTACTGGATGGAAGATAGGATACATAATTGCTCCATCATTTTTAATGAATGAACTAAAAAAGGTTCATCAATTTCTAGTTTTTTGTGTGAACAGCATCGCTCAAGCTTCTCTGGCAGAATACATGAATCTTGTCGATGTGAGTAAACTTGGAGTATTTTACCAGCAAAAACGAAATGAATTTAGAGCGCTAATGACAAATAGTCGTTTTGAACTTTTACCTTGTGAAGGAACCTATTTTCAAATTGCTCGCTATGATAAAATAAGTGAAGAAAACGATGTTGATTTTTCAAAAAGATTGGTTCTAGAACATGGTGTTGCCACGATACCGTTATCCGTTTTCAATGCCGATGGGGCAGATCACAAAATACTACGCTTTTGTTTCGCAAAAGACCAAATAACCATTGAAGAAGCAACTGAAAGATTATGCAAGATTTAAGAGTAACAATCATACAAGCGGATCAGGTTTGGCAAGATAAAAAAGCCAATTATGCCATGTATGAAACTTATTTTGAACAAATTAATAATACTGATTTAATTCTACTTCCCGAGATGTTTCATACCGGATTCAGCATGGAAGTAAAAGAATTAGCTGAAGAATGGGAAACGTCGCAAGGAATGCAATTTTTATCAATGTGGTCTAAAAAATTAAACGCCGCCATATACACCTCTCTGATTATTCAAGAAAAAGGAAAATACTACAATCGAGGTGTTTTTGTTCAGCCCAATAATCATGTTGATATATATAATAAACGAAAATTATTCAGCCTGGGTCGCGAAAATGAATATTACACATCAGGTGACAGAGAGGTTATTGTTGATCTCAATGGATGGAAAATAAATTTACAAATCTGTTACGACCTACGCTTTCCGGAATTGATTAGAAATCGAATTTTGACCGATGGCCAACCTGCTTATGATGTATTGCTATATGTAGCTAATTGGCCTGAGCGTCGCATTCTGCATTGGGAAAAACTATTGGCAGCTAGAGCCATTGAAAATCAATGTTTTGTTGTCGGAGTGAATCGCGTTGGCACAGACGGGAATAATCTTGAATATTCGGGATCAAGCATGATTCTTAATTCCTTGGGAGAAGTTTGTTCTGAAACCACAGCATTCCAAAATGAAATTATTTCATTCGTGCTGAACCATGAAGAATTAAAAACCACTCGATTTAACCTACCTTTTTTGCGCGATTTTTAGGTTTTTATTTTGCTTTATTGTATATTTGGCCACTAACTAAAATTAGCTATGAAAAAAATTATTTACTCTTTATTTTCTTTATTGGCATTAAATACATTTGCACAGGCGCCAAAGCAATATTCATTTCGCGACTTAATTAAAGCTCCAAATCAAGGGATTTCTCAAAGTCCTTTAGAAAAACAAATGGGCGTAACCTTGTGGTTGGACAATTTTACGAATGACTCCACTTGGGTTATTGATAATGACGGTCAAACTGCTTTGGGATATGGTTGGAACATCAATAACACAAATGACGGATGGTGGGCAAACACAGGTATAAACTCTACCTCTGGAGGTAAATATGCAGAATTGGTTAATGGAGACCCAACGGCATCTCCGGGAACTCAAGCATTAGACGTAGTCTACACATTAACGACGGCACAACCAATTGACATAGTAGCTTTAGGCGGTACAAACCAAATTTCTCTACAATTTCAACAATATGGAGCCAGATTTAATGATTTACAGGAGATACAGATTTCGACTGATGGAATAAATTTTACCACAGTAGGAACCAACGCTGACATGCCTGTTCTATCATCTGCAGGGGGATCAGCTTATCCTAATCCTAACAACAAGAGCATTAATTTAGCGACTTTTCTACCTGCTAACCCAGCTCCAATATGGATTCGTTTTTCATGGACTACGGCATTTCCTGGTTCAGCTACCAATGAAAACGTTTGGATTACTTATGGTTGGTATATTGATGATGTAAAAATTGTTACCAATCCAGGAAATGATCTACAAGTGAAGAGTACTACATGGGGAACAGCTGGACTGAATTATTACCAAATTCCAACTTCACAGGTTGCACCAATTGATTTTGCAGCTAAAGTGTTCAACGGGGGCCAAAACCTTCAATACAATGCGACATTAAATGTAAACATAAACTCAGGGTTGTTCACTACAACGTCTAATCCTGCAAATGTGCCATCTTTAGATTCTGTGGTACTTGAAACATCTACTTCATTTACGCCACCAGCTAACACGGCAAGTTATACGGTTGTTAGAACAATCAGTGCAGACTCTACTGATGATGTTCCTTCAAACAACGCAATAGCAAACATCAATTTTAGCGTTACTAATTTCATCTATGCTAGGGACAATGGTTCTGTTAGCGGAAACACTTCAAATGGTACAGATGGTTTTGAAGCAGGAAACCAATTTGATATTTTCGCCGACGCTACTTTGAAAGCTATTAATGTAAGATTAGCCGGAGGTTCTGGAGGTACTACCGTAGGAACTGAAATTTATGCTAAATTGTATTCAATTGATCCAACAACGGGTGATTTTATCTTTGAGGCTGAGACAGATCCATTTGTGGTTGCTTCTAATAACTTGAACACGAATCTGGTTCTTCAACTTCAAACTCCAGTAAATTTAATGGCAAATAGTTCATACCTTGCTGTTGTAGGTTCCTTTACTGAAGGCTTGAAAGTTGCAAATGCAGGAACTTCTGATCCTTTAACTTCTTTCTTCTATGATGCTGCAACTTCAACTTGGTTTTACCAGACTTCCACCCCTTATGTACGTTTGAACTTTGATCCAACCCTAGGATTAACCGATGAAAATACTGAAATCAAGGAAGTTTCTTTGTACCCGAATCCAGTTAATGATGAGGCTACATTAAATTTCAATTTAGCAAATAACTCCAACGTTGAAATCAATGTTCATGATGTATCTGGAAAAATTGTTTCTTCCAAATCATTAACTAATTTGAATGCTGGAAATAATTCTACAACTATCAACTGTACTGATTTAACCAATGGCATTTACTATGTCACTGTGACAACAAATGGTTCTACCTTGACGAAAAAATTCGTTAAGAAATAAAAGACTTTATTAGCTATTAAGGCCGGTATTTCCGGCCTTTTTTATTTTATGGATATTTGGGTTTATCTTGGTCTCTTTACCAGTTGCTTTCTTTCCGCAACCATTATTCCTGTTGCATCCGAAATAGGTTTAGTCGTAATTATTTCACAAGGATACGACCCAACGCTCTCTGTCCTTGTAGCTACACTCGGAAATAGCTTGGGAGGGCTTACCAATTATCTTTTAGGGATGCTTGGAAATCCGGAATGGCTAAAAAAAACAAAGCTATCGGAGGAAAAAATTTCGCGCTACTCCAATTATGTCAATAAATACGGAAGTTTACTGGCTCTAATCAGCTGGGTGCCCATTATTGGAGATCCGCTGCTTATTGTATTAGGATTTCTACGGGTGAGATTTCTTCCCGTATTATTTTTTATGGTTATCGGAAAGTTAGCTCGATACATAGTTATTGCTTGTTTTTTCTAATGGAACCCTTATTAACGTTACTTTTGTAACCATGAACCAACTATTAAACGCATTAGAAACCCGATTTGGTCAAGAGAAAATTACATCTATTCAATTCAGAGATGAATGTTTTTATTGCATTGATTTATCCAAAGAGAGGAATGTTACAGTAATTATGACTTCTCGGTTCAACCAATATTGCATGCCGATACCCGAAAAATTAAACGGGTTTGAATTTGGTGAACTGTATGCTTGCCTACCTGCCTATTGGGATGTGTCTGATCCAAACGATGAAACTATAAATTGGGCATTTCAGTGGTTATATAAAATACAAAATTATACCCGTGATAAACAAACTTGGATTGGAGATGGGCACACCTATGACTGCACGAAATATGGGGAACAATTATCTCGTTCAATTAAACAGAATTATCTATTTATTACTTCTCCCATTTACCTAGAAACTGAATTAAAACCTCTACAAGTTGATGAAAAAACCATTCATTTTTGGGGGTTAATTCCCATATTTAGCGATGAAATTGATTTCAAGCAAAGCAAAGGAACGGTTAAATTCAAAAATAGATTAATTAGCAAGGGAGTTAGCGAAAAAATCGATGAATACCGCCAAACGGCTCTAAAAACTCGTTGGGTTTTTTTTAAATGACACAAAATTCAAAATCAATTATCTGGGCTCATTTGGCTTTGTTTACTGTAAACATGCTTTACGGCGCTAGTCATGTGTTGGCCAAAGGTGTAATGCCTAACTATTTAACTCCTTCAGTTTTTATCTTGTTTCGTGTTTTTGGGGCCACTATTTTGTTTTGGTTAATATTATTGTTCATTCGGCAGTATAAAATTGACCGAAGCGATTGGATTAGACTAATTGGTTGTGGGGTATTTGGAGTAACCGTCAATCAGCTATTCTTTTTCCATGGTTTAAACTTATCATCTTCCATAAACTCTGGAATTATCATGGCATTTAATCCAATTATGGTTGTTATTCTATCTGCATTTATTTTGCGTGAAAAAATAACTCCGATACGCCTAAGCGGCATAGTCATTGGGGCAATTGGAGCTATACTCCTCACCTTAACGGGTGAGAAATCCGTTCAAGAAACATCACTAGGAGATTTGTTCCTTTTGGTTAATTCGTTGAGTTATGCGATTTATCTTGTTCTCGCCAAACTACTGATGAAAAAATACAGCCCATTACTTGTCATTACTTGGGTTTTTACAATAGGCTTGTGTTTTCTATTTCTCTATCCTCCCGTATTATCTGAACTTAGAACAACCAATTTTCAGTCAATTACAACCGATATTTGGTTGAAAATTAGTTTTGTAGTTATAGGAGTCACCTTTTTAACATATTTACTTACTATGTTTGGATTGAAATATTTAAGCCCTGCTGTTTCCAGTTCGTACATTTATTTCCAACCAATGATGGTAATCCTTTTCGCTTATCTATTCTTGTTTCTAAATATTGCAGACGATTATACTTCGAGCATTACTTGGCCCAAAATAGTGTATATGCTTTTGATTTTCTTAGGTGTTTATCTTTCAGGAAAAACCGATACAAAGATTAGTTCTTAGAACGTTGCGTAGGTTGCCATACACTTGATTTTACTCCTTGAATGTATTTGAAGAAACCAATCAACAACGCTAAATTCATGTTATAAAAATGGGCAATAAATAATGCCGGTTTTATCTTTTTTACCAACGGAATGGCAAATGGGGACAAAAACAACAGCCCTTGAGCAAATGCCAAATATAAAAACACATTGTTGGTTGGAATAAGAGCAATTGTTACAAAACATAAAATGAGTAGTAAAAATGGGGTAACCCATCGTAGAATTTTATGAGAAAAGAAGGCAAAAGCCAAAGGACTCCAAAATCTCAAAAGTAATGCCTTAAACTCCGTTAAATTTTGAAAATTTCCGATTGAAATTCGAATTTTGCGCTTAAATTCTTCTGCAGATTCGACAGGCAAATCTTCGTAACAAATTGCTTCTTCATCGAACAAGACTATTCCTTTGTTCCGCAGTACGCTCATGGTAATGAAAAAATCATCCATAAAGAAATTTTTAGGGACCGGCGTGTAAGCATCATGTCTAATCGCATAACACCCTCCTTCGGCTCCTATCACCAATCCCCAAGTATTGCTTTCCCTTGATTTAACAATATTCTCGAGCCATAAATAACGTTTTTCCAGACCTTGAATCTGAACGTTTTTATCCGATGTTTTCAAAATATTAGCGCATACTTGCTGAACAGATGAATTCGAAAAATGACGAACCAAATTGGAAATTGTGTCTTTGGTAAAAAATACATTCGCATCTGTTAATATTAAAACTTCATCTCTACAATCCTTTGCCAAATCATTGATTATAGCAGCCTTACCCATACGTCCGCCAAAGATTTTCAAATGAACTTTTTCATGCTTGGACTTAAATTGTTCTACAAGCTGATTTGTTTGATCTGTAGAGGCATCAGAACCCACATAAATGGAGATTTTTTCCAGAGGATAATTTGAATCTAGAACGCTTTGAATTTTTTGTGCAATTACGTTTTCTTCATTAAAGGCTGCGATAATAACTCCGACAGAAAAAGTATTTTTTTCTTTTACTCCATGAGACTTTCGTTTACCGAAAAGAATCATCAGAAATGGATAAATGACATAAGTTTGAAGAATTCCAAAACAGCAAATAAACCCAACAACAGAAAGAAATGACACCATCAGGTATGAATCAAATTTTGATAGAATTCCACTAAGGTAGAGGTAATTTTAGTATTATCCAGATTTTCAGCCGCAAACGACCGGGCATTTCGTTCCAAATTTTCACACCATTCTGAATTCTGTATAATCCGAATTACCTCTTCAGAAAATTCTTTGGGATTATCTACTATTACGATATTCTTACCTGATTCAACTGCTATTCCCTCTGCCCCAACTTGGGTTGAAACAATCGGTTTCCCATAACTTAAACCCTCAACTATTTTAATACGCAAACCACTGCCGGATCGCAAGGGGACCAACATGACATTGAACTTAGAATAAACATCTATTGGATTAGCCACATTTTCTTGAATTACAATATGTTGACCTTCCATCCGCTTAAAATCAACTGGAATATTTCGTCCTGCTAAAACGAATTTGCAATTGGGTATCCTTTCTAGAATGAGAGGCCAGCAATTTTGTAAAAACCACCAAACTGCTTGCTGATTAGGCATCCAATCCATAGAGCCAAAATAAAAAATGCTATTCGAATTAAAATCAACTGACCTCTCGAGTGAATAATCTTTCAAATCGACACCCGTTAGAATGGTTTTTAATCTCTGAGGTGAGACATACTTTTCCATCCATACTTGATCTGCGTCAGTAATCGGAACAATAGCATCTACTTTTTGCAATTGTAGTATTTCTGATTTTTTCAAGCGATTATTCTGAATTTTCAAATAAAATCTTTTGAGAATATTTTTTTCCGATTGAATGTGCCTCTCCCAAATTATATGCTCCACATTGTGTGCTCTGAGGACAATTTTTGCCGTTGAATATTTTCTAATAGTCGAAATATAATTACACATAAAAAGTCCTTCCAATTGGATGACATCAAATTGAATTTCATTTAGTTTTTCGATTAATCGCTGTTCAAATTCAGGAAAGAAAAAACGTGATTCAAAATAGGATTGGTCGGAAAACAAATTAAGCAAAGTACCCCAAAAACTAGTGTCCGTATTCCTAAAAATAGCTTCATAATGGGTGTTTTCAAGGAACTCTTGTGGAATATTTTCGGTCGGTTTAAAATGCTTTTTCGTATTTATAGTCAATAAATGCAATTCCACTCCATTTTGTATGAACCCACGAGCCATATTATAAATAGCAATGCTACTTCCGTCATTGGCTGGAAAAGGAGCTTTGTTACAAAGTTGTAGAATTTTCAAAACAAATTAAGATTTGGGCTTTTTAACGAACGACGACAATTTATTCCAAACGGCCAATTTTTCGGTCAAATCAACGTCGTAAGAAGCTGCCCAAGTAAGGAAAACAGCAATTGGAGTTAATACGATTGCAGCGAACCACATTCCCACAAAAGGAGAAACAACATCTGTTTTCGCTAAATTCTCACCTATTGATATCAACACGAAATAAATCATGAAAAGCAAAGCTGCTATTACAACGGGAGCACCAAAACCTCCTCTTCTCACGATAGCACCTAGGGGAGCTCCGATAAAAAACAAAACGATAATCGCATAAGTAAGTGCAAATTTTCGATGAAATTCAATCCAATACCCATCCAAATCTTTGTCCATGGCTTTAAAGAATTCACCCTGGTTTTCTATGGCTTGTTTTTTTCGTCTTAGTTTGGTTTGAGCCATGGAAATAGCTTGTTTTTGCTCAAGAATAGGCAGTTTGCTAAAAATAATTGGTTTTGCTGGAGCTTTTGTATTTTCAATCCCTGTGGTATTTATATTTTGAAGGGGTTTATTCGTTAATTTCTCGTTGAAAAAGGCATGTTCATTCTTAATGTTTTTGAGAAAAGTTTGCATGATTTGTTCTCCTCTCATAGTAACAGAATCAACAGCATCGGCAATTTGAAATACATTCAACATTTCATGTTTATCGGCAAAAGTGCTCTCATTTGAACGACTTAAATTAAAACCGGTAAGATCCATTTTGTATGTTGCTTTACGAAAGGTTGCCCTTCGAGTTGGTCTACCATTTTTAAAAAACGGTTGCGGTTGACCATTTGGCATAAATGAAGGGTTTTCGATATCCAATTCCTCCATGATATATCCATTTTTCAACTCAAAAAATAAATATTTACCATTAACGGATTTATACAAATTGCCTTTTTCTGCCCGTATTGTTTTCAATTCTTTTGGTTGAGTATGGTCGTGAATAATTATTCCTTCAAAATAGCTATCCTTTCCCTTATCCACTTTAATGGCATAACCTTCAATCCCTTTGCTGTAAACACCTGGAGTCAAAACTGTAGATATCTTAGTGTTTTGAATATCAAAAATCAAAGAGTGCCATTTGAGATTGGCAACAGGAATCACATAATTGGCAAAATAAAAAGTTGCCGCAGTAATTATTGAAACCACTATAGTTAAAGGCTTCAGAATTTGAAACAAAGACATTCCAGCTGATTTAAACGCATTCAACTCGTTGTTTTCTGCCATATTTCCTATTGTCATTATCGAGGATAGTAAAATAGCAAGAGGCAAAGCCAAGGGAATCAAACTAGCGGAAACATAGAACAGTAATTCTAAAATAACTGTGATTTTTATTCCTTTTCCGATTAGATCATCGATGTAAACCCAAAAAAACTGCATAATGAGCATTACCATTGATATGATCAAAGTGACAATAAATGGGCCTGTAAAAGCACGAATACTAAATAAATAGAGCCTTTTCAATGAGGCAAAATTAGGTAAAATATATAGAGTTTAAACGAGGAATTATAGGTTTTATTGAATAGAAAGCAATCCCAATTTCAGAACTATTGAACTCTGCGACGTGTAAATTTAGCTCTTCTACGGAAAAACAAATCAAGGAAAGTGAAAAAAGTCGTGTAAACTGTGGGGAAATCAAATAAAGTCTAAACAAAAAATCCCTCAAAATCAAATGATTAAGAGGGATTTTCGTACTCGAGGCGGGACTTGAACCCGCACGGGCAAAACGCCCACAGGATTTTAAGTCCGGCGTGTCTACCAATTCCACCACTCGAGCAATCCTGGAGCGAGAGACGGGATTCGAACCCGCGACCCCGACCTTGGCAAGGTCGTGCTCTACCAACTGAGCTACTCTCGCATTATTTCAAAAACTTGGTTTCTTTTAAACAAGTTGATTCTTTCGAATCGGGGCACAAATATATTAAAAAACTTTATCCCTACAAAAAAGTAATGTGTTTATTGCATAAAAACATACATTAAAACGTTCGCTCCCATTTTCAATGCTTGTTGTCGTTTTTCTGCCGGGTCATTATGTACTGCTGGATCTTCCCAACCATCTCCTAAATCAGTTTCGTATGTATAAAGACAAAGAATTCTTCCTTTTTCAATAATTGCAAATGCTTGAGGTCTTTTACCATCGTGTTCGTGAATTTTCGGCAATCCATTGAATTCAAACTTTTGGTGAAAAACAGGATGATCTGGCGGTAATTCAATCAATTCTTTATCCGGGAATACTTTTTTTATTTCGGTACGAATGTATTGATCCATGCCATAATTATCATCAATATGTAAAAATCCACCAGCCTCCATATAAAGTCTTAGATTATCTGCTTCAGCTTTACTAAAAACGACGTTTCCATGACCGGTCATGTGGACAAAAGGATACATGAAAATATCCTTACTTCCAGCCTCGACGAATGGAACATCTTTGGAGATATTTGTGCCATAGGTTTGATTGCAAAAAGTAATTAAATTAGGCAATGAAGTCGGATTTGCATAATAATCTCCACCGCCGTTGTATTTAAGAACTGCTAATTTATAGGTCCCCTGGGCAACTAGATTTCCAGCAACTAATAAATACATGAAAATTGTCAATTTAACCTTCATACTACCAAATTCGAGCAACTTTCGGGGATGGATTTCTCATTTTATCCCCTTCTTTTACATTAAACGCTTGGAAAAATTCTGGGCAATTCATCAAAGGTCCATTTACCCTGTACATACCCGGAGAATGAGAATCATTCGCGATTCTGTTTTTCATTTCAGCATCAGTATATTTAATCTTCCACAATTGAGCGTAGGAAATAAAAAATCGTTGCTCCGGTGTAAATCCTTCCCTTTTATTTCCTGATTTACATTCATTTGTCAATTTATATGCGTAAAATGCCATTGTCAATCCCCCTAAGTCTGCAATATTTTCACCCATGGTCAATTCAGGATTAACGCAATGACCTTCAATTGGACAGAAAGCAGAATAAGTTTCTCCCAATGTTTTCGTTTTTTCTTCAAACAATTTTCGATCTTCTTCACTCCACCAGTTTTTGAAAGAACCATCAGCGGCAAATTTAGAGCCCATGTCATCAAATCCGTGCGTAAATTCATGACCGATTACCATTCCAATTCGACCGTAGTTAACAGCATCTTCTGCATTTTCATCAAAAAATGGCGCTTGCATGATTCCTGCAGGAAATGCAATTTCATTTAATAATGGATGATAATAAGCGTTTACCATATGAGCAGGCATTCCCCATTTATCTTTATCTATTGGCTTGTTCAACTGGCTTAAGTTTTTACGCATAGAATAACGATTCATTTCTCGAACGTTTCCAACATAATTTTCTTTCGTGAAATTTAAACTTGAATAATCTTCCCACTTGGTAGGAAAACCTAATTTTCTTCCGATAGAACTTAATTTATTAAGCGCTTCTTTTTTGGTTACATTAGACATCCAATCTAGATTAGATATTCGTTCTTGGAAGACAATTAATAGATTGTCGACCATTTCATTAACTCGATCTTGTGCGTTTTTAGAAAAATGTTTTTCTACAAAAGCTTTCCCAAGCCATTCTCCAACTTCCATTCGTGTAAGTTCGTCTATACAAGCTTCATCAAGTGGTTTTCTTTCCTTTTTTCCAGAAAGAGTTTTACCGTAGAAATCAAAACGCAAATCCACAAAATCTTCTCCCAAATGGCCGATGTAGTGATTCATGACATTCCACGACAAATACGTTTTCCAAGTATCCAATTCTTCAGACTTCAACAATCCCGCAATAGTTTGCACAAATTTGGGGGTTCCTACCACAACAGAATCGAATTTTTCAATACCAATTTTTTCAATATAACTTGAAAAATCAAAGGACCCATGTAATTCTAGAACCTCAGCCAGATGCTTCATATTATAAGTTGTTTCAGGTAACCTTTGCTCGGCCGGAGTTAGCATTGACTTGGCTAAGCTTGTTTCAAAACTAACTACGAACTTGGCTGCCCTTTGAGCTTCTTCAACTGTATAACCAAACTTTTCGAAAACCTTGTGCACGTATTTCTGATAGGCCTCCAAAATGGACTTCTTATTCTCTTTGAGGTAATATTCACAATTTGGCAAACCAATTCCTCCTTGACTTAAATAAGCAACATTGCGATTGATGTTTTTCAAATCTTGATCAACTCCAAATCCGAACAACGTTCCAATTCCATCTAAATGTTGCAGGGCAATGATTGCCGGGATTTCATCAACCGATCGAATTGATTTTACCAGCTCCAAATCCATTTTAATTGCTCCATATCCAACTTTGTTACGTGTTGACATGTCTGTATATGATTGATAATAATCGCCCAAGAGTTGATTTTGAGATCCTTTTGTTCCTGGGTTTTTTTTCGATGTTTCTAAAATTTCAAGCAATTTTTTCTTGTTGTTTTTTTCCAACTCGTTAAAACTTCCCCAGCGCGATTCCGAATCTGGGATTTTATTTTTAGCAATCCACTTACCATTTGAGAAAAGAAAAAAATCTTCCGTTGGTTTGACCTTTTTATCCAGAAAACTTTTATCGATTGTCAAACTTTTTGCAGATTGGGCAAAAGAAGAATGAAAACTAATTAATAAAAAAATGGTAAAATATATATGTTTCATGTGCTTGATAATTAATGGGTTAATAACATTTCAACATGTGGAATCCCATCTTCTAAATATTCTTTACCAGTAGAAACAAACTGATGCTGGTTGTAATAAGTCTCTAAGTGTTTTTGAGCAGAAATTCGAATGGGGCAAAGTCCAAATTCTTCTTTACAGAATTTTATGCATTCATCCATTAATTTGTGTCCAATACCTTTTCCTCTTACTTCTTCATTGATGACTACACGACCAATTGAAACATCGGGATAGGAAATTCCTGCAGGTAGAATTCGTGCTGTGGCGATAATATTTCCAAAACCATCTCGACAAATGGCATGGTAACTTTTTTTATCTTTTCCATCCAATTCCAAGTAAGCACAATTTTGCTCAACAACAAAAGCCTTCATACGAATTTCGATCATGTCATGAAACTCATTCAAAGTCAATTCGGTAAAATATTTAAACTGCCAATTAACGTTCATTCTGTTTGATTTAGGGTGAACGAATTTACGAAAAAATCAACAATCAAAGGTCAATTTTGACAAATTCTGAATGATAAGATTTCTGAATATGAAAGAAAAAATCTATATTTGCAATCCGTTAAAATGGAGGTTGTAGCTCAGCTGGTTAGAGCGCCGGATTGTGGTTCCGGAGGTCGCGGGTTCGAACCCCGTCTTCCTCCCCAAAAAAAGCCGTCTAAATAGATGGCTTTTTTATTTTGTCAAAAATGAAACATGAAATGAAAGCGCATCATTGTGATGTTCAAAATGCATAGTTGCATTATGCTCCACAAGTATCGTTTTAATGAAGCTAAGCTTTACTTTCATGGAATGATTAGAGCCTGAATAACTGTTGAAATCAAGGTTTTCATTAAAAATACTTTGATCAATTTGAATATTGAAGTATCGTATTTGAACCACTTTATGGTCTTGATCTTCAATCATATCAATCGTAATATTAGATTGATCATTAAGCTTACAATGGTCATAAACAATTCTATGAATCGCGTTCCACAATTGAATTAACTTAAATTGAATCCCAAAGATTTGTTTTATTGAATTCTCGCGTTTATGAACATGATTCGCGAAATCAACATGAACTTGATGAAAGACATGGTCTAAACCCTCTTGAATAGAAATCCATTTTTTTTGTTCGTTCGTTTCAAGATGCTTTAACGACTGAACTTCCAGAATAACCTTTGAAACTTCTTGCACTCCCGACTTAATTATTTCATTAAATGAATTGATTTGTCTGAATTTGCACATTGATGGAATTAGTTCTAGTGCGCCAGAATAGTCATTGAGTAACTTTAATTCTTCTATTTCAACAATATTTAATCGGGTCAATTCATTGGTAAATCCATTCAAGTTAGCGAGTGAATTACTTTGAATCATTTGCTGAATTGATTGTTGTCTCGCATGAAACTTCTTAGAGCTAAGCAATTCTGGCGGTTGATAAATGGCATTATGAATTATATTGCCTAACATTGAATTGCCCTCCAATTGAACGAATAATTGGTTTAATTCATTGGTATGAATATCAATTAACGCAGATGAAGCATTTTTGATATTAGCCAAAGGTGTATTCATCTCATGCGCTAATAATGTAGCCATTTCGCCGAGCATCAAATTTTTCTCTATGTCTTGAATTTCTTTATTCAAAGAGATATTCTCCAATGTTTTTACCCGAACTTGTTCCTCTAGTGAAATATTTATTTTAAGAATTTCAGCCTGTAATTTTTCCTTTTCTTCTTGCTCCTTTAACTTATCAATGCGATTTGCTACTAATTTTGAAATTGTAGTCAAGATTCGAAGATGTTTATCGGAATAGAAGTCTTTTTGAGGATGTTCTGAATCAATAACCCCGATTACCTTATCATTGAGTTTTATTGGTATTGCGATTTCTGACAATCTCATGTCATCGTCAATAATGTATCTTTCGTCTTGTGAAGTATCTGAAATCATTTCCGGAACACCTGTTTTTGCTACGGTTCCAACAATGCCATGTCCTAATTTAATCCGGATTGGGTTGTGAATATCAAAATCAATTGGGTTTTTTGGACCATGAGCGGCTTTTTGTATTAACTCTCCTGTTTGTTCATCTAGGAGATAAATTACGCAATCAACAAAACCTAGTCGCGCTATACAGTCCTTTGCGAGCCCCCACAAAATCTCATCGACAGAATTGGCTTTGAATAAACTTTGAGCAAAAAGATTGATTGTTATTTCAGTTTCGAGTTCAATTTTTCGTTCCTTTTCAGCGTTTACACGATAAGAAACATCGTGAATAAAAGCAATTCCTTTTTGATCTGAATTATCCTCAATCTGAGTAAATGATACGTCCAAATAATGGGTCGTATCATTCACGTCCGCTTTCATATCAAAGCGAAATTTGACTTGATTTTGTGTGTTTGGAGAAAACAACAACTTTAGTACTGAGTCAAACTTATTTTCATCCGTGAAATACAGAATTTCTTTGATGTTAGAGCCTATCTTTTGAGAGAACAAATCGGTTGCTGCCGGATTAAAATTAATTATTTCACCTTCTTTATTAAAAACCACAATTCCATGTTGAGATGAATTCAGAATACTTCGGTTGAACATTTCTTGCATCGTTAATATGGAAAGGGTGTTCTCAAGCTCAATTGTACGTTCATTCACCATCATCTCAAGCATCTTTTTTTGTGACTTTAATTCGTTGATTTCAGCCGAAAATTGAATGCTCTTAAACTCCTTCTCTTGTTTGACAGATTTAATTTTTTCTTCCGTAAAATAAAATTGCTTGAAATAATGAACCGCATTTTTAAAATCACCTGTTTTCTCATAATAATTTCCCCAAACGCGATTTAGATTTGATAATTCTTCATGAGAAGCTTCGTTCTCATCTATGGTGTCTGACGCCTTTTTAAAATAGAGATTAGCCTTATCAAAAGTATTTCTTCTTAATTCTATTGTTCCAAGAAAAATATAAGAATTAAAAATAATGCTCTGGAAATTAATTTTTTCTGCAACATCAATGGCCTTTTCAAAAAATGACTCAGCCTTATCCGTGTCATTCAGATAAAAATATGCTTCTGCCATATTCGAATTAATAACACTAAGCAAACGCATATTATTACCCGCCCTGCTTTGTGCTTCTTCAAAATAAGGAATTGCATTTTCATATTGTTGCAATTTTAAATAGGTATCACCCGTATTATTAAGTGATCTACTATACCCATCACTATCTCCTAATTCACGACGAATAGCCAAGCTTTTCAAGTTGACATCCAAGCGATTGACATGATCGTCAAAATAGTTATAAATAAAGCCGAGTGTATTCAAGATAAATGCAACATGAAAATCTGAATTTATTTTTTCAAAATAAGATTTACATTCTATTGCCATTTGATAAGACAGCGCATACATTCCCAAAAATTGACCAGCATGCGCCATTACCATTTTTGACTCAAACATACCGCGCTCATTTTTATTTAAAATAAACTGTTGGTATTGATTATCCGCCATACGATATGCCTCTTCGGGATTGGAAGGGCATAAATTTATAGCTGTTTCAAGTTCATTGTTACTAATGTTCGAAATAGTCTGCTGTGCCATGGGAATATCAGATCACAAAAATCAACTTTTTTAATTGATTTTCAAAGAATTAATTTCAAGAATTCAAGTCTATTCTAAATAAAGCCTATGAACGCGCTTGGAAATACTGGTTAATACTTCGTATGGAATGGTTTGCATAGTCTCCGCAAGCTTTTCAATGGTTTGGTTTTCTCCGATAATTTCAATGCGGTCTCCTTCACTAGCGTTAACTGAAGTGATGTCAATCATCGTCATATCCATGCAAACTCTACCCATCGTTGGGCAAAAAATCCCATGAATGTAAAACCCACCTTTCCCATTGCCTAGGCTTCGCTTAAATCCATCCGCATAGCCAACAGGAATAATGGCAATTTTGGTTGGTTTTGTTACTTTATGAGTTCGTGAATACCCAACAAAATCTCCGCTTTTCAAATTTTTTATCTGGGAAATGGAGCTCTGCCAACGGATAACTGGTTTTAGTATTTTGTGAATGTTCTTATCGGTACTCATACCAAACATCGCAATTCCAACACGAACCATATCCAATTGATATTCAGGAAAATTAAATACGCCTTCTGAATTAAGCAGGTGACGGATAAATGAATAGCCCAACCCTTGTTGCAAGGATTTACATACCTCATCAAAACGCTGAAACTGTAATTGAGTAAAGCGTTTATCTCGAACATTGTCTGCATCTGCCAAATGCGAATACACTCCTGCAACTCGAATTTCTGGCTGAGTTTGAAGTACGGAAAGAATTTCGGACCAATCTGAAGGCTCAAATCCCAAACGACGCATTCCTGTATCAAATTTAAGATGAATTGGAAAGTTATTTTGTTTTGCAACAATGAGTTCCTTAATAAACTGATCAAGTTGACTAAAAGAATAAATTGCAGGTTCCAATCGATATTGAATGCACAAGTCAAATGATTCTTCCTCGGGATTCATGACCAAAATAGGAGTCATAATTCCGTGTTTTCTTAATTCAACGCCTTCATCAACATAAGCAACACCGAGATAATCCACACCTTGTTGCTCGAGGTAAGAAGCCATTTTTTCTAGTCCTGAACCATAGGACTGCGCTTTTACCATGGCCAAAATTTTGGTTTTTGGTTTCAGTTTTTTTCGAATGACAGAAAGATTGTGACGAACGGCGGTTAAGTCTATTTCCAAAAAGGTTTTGTGACGTTTTAACTTGTACCTCTGAGCAACTTCTTCCATGCCCATATTGCGAGTACCTTTGATTAATAATACGGCATTTTTTACGTCATTTGGAACTTCATGTGAATTACGAACAAGGTAAAAGTCATCTGGCTTAAAAGAAGTAACAATTGCTTCAATTTCCTTTTTGCGTTTTTCTGTTTCTGAATCCAAACCAATAATTACAATTCGTTTTCTTCTTTTTGCAATCATTTTTTGATATTCCAACGAATGCACCAAAGCATCTAAATCTAGATTATATGTATCATTGATAACTAAATTATTATTGATACCATCAAACGTTTCCAAGCGAAGCGCCAAGACAGGTAGGGTTGGAAGTTGTTGTTTGATTACTTTTTCGGAAACTCCTAATTCCAAAGCCACTTGAACGGCTAGAAGCACATTGTTTTTTGACAAACCATCCCTGAAAGGTGCCAGACTTAATAAATCTTCACGATTTGAGGAAGCAATCACTTTACCATGTTCTTTTCCATTATTCTTGGTCCAACTAACAATCCCAGGACCAACAATGACTTTTCCAGTTTGATCGAATAAGCTCCACTTTTCTTGATGAAGTTGCTCTATTGAAGAAAAATTCTCTACATGTGCTCGTCCCAAATAAGTTAATATTCCCATACTGGGTTCAATCATATTTCGCAAGGCTTTCATTTCATTTGGTTCTGAAATACCTGCTTCTATTAACGCCACATCGCAATTGCTTGTAAGTTCCAACAAAGACAAAGCTACTCCCAATTGAGAATTGAAACTTTTTGGACTGCGAATGACTCTTTTTTCGTTCTTGATTAAATGATAAATCCATTCTTTGACAGTCGTTTTGCCAGTACTTCCCGTTATTGCAATTACAGGATAGTTGAATTTTTTTCGATGTGATTTAGCCAATAGTTGCAATGCTTTAAGTGCATCATCCACCAGCACAAAATAAGCTTCAGGATAATATTTCAGATCCATTTTTTGGGACACAACAAAAACACGAATTCCTTGATCGTAAGCCGAATCAATAAATTGATGCCCGTCTCTGAACGTTCCCTTCAAGGCGAAAAATGCTGTGTTTTTGGGCTCAACTACTCTACGAGAATCATAAATTATTTGATCAATAACGGGAGCTTTTTTATCTGAGAAATGAAGTGGTTCACCACCACAGTTGGTACAAAATTGTTGGTATGTTAAACCTAATTTCAATGGGCTATTTTATTGAAGCACGAGCGACACAAGGGTTCATATTTCTCAACTGCACCTACCAAAACTTGGGTTTTTTCTTCGGCAGTGCGGTGAGAAAACTGTGCTAAGTTACCACAAGAAACGCAAATTGCATGAACTTTTGTTACGTATTCTGCGATAGAGAGCAAATGTGGCATCGGTCCAAAAGGATTTCCCAAATAATCCATGTCTAATCCTGCCAAAATAACTCGAACCCCTTTTTTAGCTAAATCATTACTTACCGCAACAATATTGTCATCGAAAAATTGAGCTTCATCAATGGCCACTACTCGCTCGTTTGTCCAATGATTCCAAATTTCACTAGAACCAGAAATTATTTTAGCCTCCAGTGCATTTCCCTGATGACTTACAACGCTTTCTTCACTGTATCGGTTATCAATAGCTGGTTTAAACAATAATAATTTTTGATTGGCAAATTGAGCGCGTTTTATTCTTCGAATCAACTCTTCGGTTTTACCCGAAAACATGGAACCACAGATTACTTCAACCCATCCGTGTTGACGCCCTTCAGTTGGAAATTGCTCTAAAAACATACGATTTTAGTTTTTAACATTCAATGTGTAAGAAATTTTAAAAAAGACCCGACTTTTCACCCACTTTCTTTTTTAATTTTGAAGGCTAAAAGTCGAAATTTCGTTTCGTATAACAAACGGTACGTTAGCAACTTTGGCGAAATGTTGAAAAAATTAATGAATATGAAATCAAAAGTGAATGAATTAGCGGAACATGTTTCGAAAATAGAAAATGGATCGATAAGCTTGCCTGAATTAGAATTTTCAGTGGAATTAGCCCGAGAAATCTACGAAAGGCTAATTGTCATCCGCCACAAAGTGTACGAAGAATCAATTCTTGAAAAACCTGCTTTTGATTTAAGTCCAATAGAATTTGACGAGGATGAAACACCAATGAATTCATCTGTTACAGAGGTGGCTCCTCAAGAAAATACTATTATTGAAACAAGTCACGAAGAACCTGAGGAAGAACTTACATTTGAAAATGATTTCACCCAAGAAGAAGTAGTTTTTGAACTAAATGATTCTCCGGAAGAAATTGCGATTGTGGAATCTCCTGAAGTTGAACAAACGATTGAAGAAACCATTTTCGAATCGAAGAATGATATAATGGATTTTTCAGATGATTTAGAACAAGTTCAACCGGAAATCCCTGCACACAATGCTCCCGTTTCGGGAAATCCTGCGTCTTCAGATCTAATTTCTAAAATCAAAGAAATTGAAGCTGGTATTCCAGCAAGTATTACTTTATCCAGATTAGATACACTTATCGGTTCGTTTGGATTGAACGAGCGTTTACAGTTCATAAACGACTTGTTCGGCGGATCTAGTGAAGCGTTTTCAGATGCAGTAAAAGTATTGGATGCTAGAACAGGAATGGATTCTGCTCGTGATAAAATGTTGGAGTTTGCGACCGAAAATCACTGGTTAGATGCAGATCCTGAAACAGTTTCTGATTTTATTGCAAAAATCAAACGCAGGTATGCATAAATTCGGATGGATTTTTTCCATTGCGCTATGCAGCATTTCCTTTTCACAAAGCTTTGATTACAAGAGATTTACTCAAAAACTCTGCTCGCCTGAGTTTCACGGAAGGGGTTATGTCGATGGCGGCGATTCGCTAGCGGCTGATTTTATCGGAAAAACATTTCAAGACATTGGTTTGATACCCTACCCGGGTTCTCCAGGTTTTTTCCAAGAGTTTGAATTTCCTGTTAATACGTTTCCAACTGAAATGAATGTTGAACTAAATGGGAAACAACTCAAGCCAGGAATTCATTTCATAGTTGATCCCGCAAGCTCAGGGTTTCAAGGTGAATTAAATCTAAAAAATTGCTCGATTTCTGAGCTTTACAATCAAAAAATAGATCTTCGTTCTTGGCCAGCAAATACAGCTTTGGTGGTGAATATGAAAACGTATGGAGGAGACACCTTGAAAAAGGTAAATCAAACTATTTCGGAAATATCCTCTAAAATTCCAATTGTTGAGATTACCCATTCGAAATTCACGTGGTCGGTATCAACGACGAAAAATCAGAAACCGTATATACAAATTCAAGATTCCGTTTTCCGAGATTCACCTCAAAAAATTATGCTTGATATTGAAGCAAAATTGAAAAGAAAACACCAAACGAAAAATGTCATTGGTTTCCTACCTGCAAAAAAGAAAACGAATAAAACGATTGTGTTTTCGGCGCATTATGATCACTTGGGACGTATGGGAAAAGAAACTTATTTTCCTGGTGCCAACGACAATGCCAGCGGTTGTGCAATGCTTGTTTATTTGGCTGATTATTTCAAGAAGCACCCTTCCAAATTCAATATCGTTTTTATGGCTTTTGCGGGTGAAGAAGCTGGACTAATCGGGTCTAATTTTTACGTTGAAAATCCTATTTTTCCCTTGTCGTCCATTCGTTTCTTAGTCAACCTGGATATTATGGGAAGTGGTGAAGAAGGCATAACTGCCGTAAATGCTACCTTGTTTCCGAAAGAGTTTAAATTGCTTCAAAAAGTGAATTCTAGTAAAAAATACCTTACCGCCATAAAAAGTCGTGGTCCAGCGGCCAATTCTGACCATTATTTCTTCACGGAAAAAGGAGTTCCAGCATTTTTCATCTATACCATGGGCTCGAATAAAAACTACCACGATGTCTTTGACTTGTACGAAAACTTAACCTTTTCTGCGTTTCCTAAAATTGGAGACTTACTAATTAATTTCACAAAAAAACTGAACTAATCATGAGCAATTCCAAACTAATCAAACTGAATGAGTTACTGAAATCGCTCAAATCGGGAAATGAACAGGCCTTTTCTAAAGCACTTTCACAAATTGACAGTGTGCTTACGTTAGAATCATTGCCCGCTCTGGTTAGCATTTTTCATGAAAACCTTTCGGACAAAAACAGAGAAGAATTACTTGCTTTTTTCAATAACTTATCTGCCGAAGGCGCGCAAGAAACAATGATCCAAGTATTGTATGATCCGGCTAATTTGGCGATTCGACAAGAAGTGTTGTCTACCATTTGGAACAGCCGTCTCGATTACAGTTCGAATTTGGCTGAATTTGTTGAAATTGCAATTGAAGGAGATTATTTGGAAGCGCTCGAATGTTTGACCATTATTGAAAATCTAGAAGGACCTTTTGAAGAATCGGATATTTTAGAATCACAATTACACCTCAAAGAATACCTAGAACAAGGTCAAAAAAACGACCAAAAAGCAATACTTATTAGTGAAATTGCTTTATTGATTAAAAACTTCAACGAAGAGCTAGCCGATTTTGATTTGGATGATCTGGATTAATTATTCTTTTTCCGTCGATTTGATTTCGGCCAAAATTTCATCAGGAGACAAGTAGTATTCTTTGTTTCGCTCTTTGTATTTTTTCAGAATCTTGGGGTTTTTAAACAGATAATGAACGCCTTCATACAGCGCGTAACCCAAACCTCGTTTCACCGCTTCTTTGTCGGCGCAATTTTCCGTGTGTTTTACATGCTTTCTGGAGAAAAGATAATGGGTAATGAATTCCAAAAGCTGACCATTTGATTTTTTGTTGTAATCTGTGATATGTGCTAATTCGTGACCTAGCCATCCTACCAATGAATTGAATGTTAAGTCCTCGTAATTCATACCGATGTCTTCGCGAGACGTATTGATGATTATTTTATAACGTCTTGAATTTCTTGGTTTTACAATAAAATCAGCATCTGGTTGAGCCATCATCGTTGACTTGATTTTTTTAAATCTCACGTTAATCTTGGTGTTCTCCAATTCCGGAAAATAACGCAATGCCACGTAAAAAGCCAACTCTACATTTTCATCTTTTTTACCAATGTGTTTTGATTTGCGGTAAATTTTTCGATAATAGCTCAAAGAATCTCGATATGCATCTTTGTTTAAAAAGTGGGATTTGATCTCTTTTTCAAAGTCGCACGAATCTTGGGAATAACCCGGAGAATAAACCCCTAGAAATCCGACAAAAAACAGCATGAAATATCGAACGACCTTTGCCATAGTTATTACATTAACGAATATAAGGTAAAAAATCGAAAAACGTTTCAACTTTCGCCTATTGAATTTGTTAATTTTGTTGCATGAGCTTTTCAAGTAGATTCGTCGTTTTCAATTGGGTAACCGTAATTCTGATTTACTTGGTCGTCATTGCTGGTAGTTTTGTACGTATTACAGGAAGTGGAATGGGTTGTCCAGACTGGCCAAAGTGCTTTGGACAATGGGTTCCGCCAACAGAAGAATCCTCATTACCAAAAGACTATCGCGATGCATTTCTAACGAAAAGGACTAAGAAGGTAGAGAAATTTTGCAAGGTTTTGAATGCCGTTGGGATGGAAGAAACCGCCAAACGGATAAAAAGTGATCCAACGATTTACTACGAAGAACCGTTCAACGCAACTAAAACCTGGACAGAATACATTAATCGCTTATTGGGGTTTTTGGCTGGTAATGCCATGTTATTCGCTTTTTTCTGGATGTTATTCTATTATCGAAAATCTAAATTGATTTGGATTGCCGGAATTAACCTTGTAATTATGGCGTTTCAGGCATGGTTCGGTTCAATTGTAGTTGCAACCAATCTCGTGCCTTGGACAATAACCGTTCACATGTTTCTAGCGTTGGTAATAATTGCCATTCAGTTGTATTTAATATATAAATTTAGCCATCCAGGAACGCATCAAAAAATACCCTTACCTAAATCATTTGTTTGGGTTATTTATGTGGTTTTTCTGATTACGTTTTATCAAATGTTTTTAGGAACACAAGTCAGGGAATACATTGATGAATTAACCAAACAAGGTTTTGGACGAGAGAGTTGGACCGACAAATTGGGTTGGACTTTTTACATACACCGAAGTTTTTCCTGGTTGGTTTTAATCCTTTTAGGATACCTAGCTTTTCGAAATGAAAAACAATTTCGCATTGGACAAATTCGCTGGTCATTTATCGTTTTAGCTTTGGGATTAATTTCCGGAGTATTATTAGCTTATGCGGACATGCCTGGACTAGTTCAAACAAGCCATTTGTTATTTGCTAGTATTTTATTTGGCCAGTTATTCTATTTCATTTTGAATATTCGAACCATCTCGTCGAAAGCTTGATCGTTGCCTTTTATCCTTGTTAATACTAACAACAAACAATCATTTTTGGCTGAAATATTTTATTTTAACTAAAATAAATTCATTTTTTATACTATTTTTACAGCAAATAATAAAGTATGTTAGGTGCTGTTCCCAATCCAAAGAAAACATTGGAAATTGATTTTCCGATTAGTCAAATTAAAAAAACAATTGTTTTTATCCCTTCTAAAAACACTAAGTATAAACTTTTCCAAAAAAATGATATACTAAATCAATATACTTTTGAAGCGCTGGAGTTTCTAAGTTTAGGTGTTTACATTGATATTAACCTATCAACCATAAGCGAAACAAAGTCAAAAATTGACATTGAAGTACGAAGAAAAGTTGGGGCTTTTGACAAAGCACACGAAGTTTCTGCAGCGAATGAACATATTCAAAAAATAACAACTGCCATTAGTGAATGTCTTATTCTAACAGACGAGCAAATTTCTACATTAGAATCACAAATAGAGACAACTAAGCAAGCCGCAAATAAAGGATGTTCAGTAATAATTCTTGCATTGATAGGAAGCCTACTAGCGGGAAGTGTTTTATATTCTTGTAGTTAATTCTTTATTAATTGGAGTAAGTCCCTGGCTTGACAAAACAACATTCGGCTTCCCGACTTAAAGTAACAATATATTTGTTTCCTTTGATTTGAAGGGTAACTAGGTCATCATCTGATTTGTAATAATTGGGCTTTGAAGTCTTCTTAACTACACAACTAATGACATCATCACATTGACAGTCAAATTTTGATGGATCTGCTATTATTTCTAACCATCCAATCTGTTCTCCATCCATAACGATGATTTTCTGATATTTTTCATTGCTTAGTTCTTGCGAGTATGCCCCTAAGAACATTATCATATTAATTACAGTAAGTATAATACTTTTTTTCATGTTAAAAATTTTCTACTTACCAAATATATTCAATAATATAATGATTTCAATTGCCCCTATCCCTCCACCAAATAAGTTTTCGCGATTGCAATAATCTCTTTATTCAAAGCAACCACATTTTCCAAACCGTTTATTTCCTGCTTAGGGTTTGAATTCCCAGGAATTTCGATGAAATGCTTGTTTTTCGAAGTTGTAATTTTCGCAATGAGTTTTCGTTGGTTATCGTCCACCAAAATATTGAAACTATTTTTCTGATCGCGGTATGAAATTCTGGAAAAATCAACTTTCTTCAATGAATTGATAATAATTGTTTTCACTGCATGGTAGATTTTCAGTTCCTCACCAGTTGTTATGACCAGATCTCCATTTTTCGCTTCTTCTTCAATCATCCGAGGCAAAACTTGTTGAATGGACTTTGAATTCACCAATTCCCCCAGCTTTTTCTTAATCGTTTCATTCATTCGTTTACCGGGCATGCGAGCAAAAATAGCCTTGATAAAATCATCCGATGGATTTAAAAACTCTTCGGTCAATGCGGCATTGAAACCTTCCAAGAAAAAAGAATCTTGGGCTTCTTCTAAAATTATTGGTAAATGTTTGAAAAGGTTGTCCTTGTGGAATTGTGCAAACAGCTCAATTTTAGTATCATCAATTTCCGTAAAATCAATTGCCAAAAATGGATTGGGATGAAGAATATTCTTTTCTCTGTATTCTGCATAAAAACGCCATTCAAGACCATTTGTCAAAACTCCAATTTTTGAGCCCTCCGTACTAGCAAAATATCCATTTAATTGATCGGCATTTTTTTCCGTTAACTTCTTTCCGAATTGTTTGCATTCAATAATAATTTCTGGTTTATTCCCTTTAATGATTAAACCCAAATCGGCCTTCTTATTATTTTGACCCCAACCTGCATTTAATTCCGTTAACACATCTTTAGAATCTGAAGTGCTAAATCCTAAAATCTGAAACATTGGCTCAATCATATATTGACGCGTTTGAGCTTCGTTTGTACAGGATTGTTCGTATGATGAAAAATCCAATTTCGAAAATGATTTTTTAACGGCAGCGAGAATTCTTTTGTCAACGTTCATGGAGTATTGATTAAGTTTATCTAAAATTATTTGACAAATATATTACTTTAACGAAAATTATTTCATTTATACTTTAAAATAGATAAAGGCTATTTCATCGTTTTCAACATTTTTCGTTATTCGGCTTACCAACAGAATTTCTTACCTTTGTAACTTAGAAAAGCAATGGAAAAACGAAAAAATCTTCAGATTTACAACAGCCTAAGTGGTAAAAAAGAAAACTTTGAACCGCTTCACGAAAATCACGTGGGCATGTATGTGTGCGGTCCAACTTTGTACAGCGAGCCTCACATGGGCAACATGCGAACCTTCATCAATTTTGATTTGATTTACCGTTACTTTTTACACATCGGTTTCAACGTAAAATACGTGCGAAATATTACCGATGCAGGACACATTACCAATAGTTCGGGACAAGAAGAAGATAGCATTGGCAAAGCCGCACGATTGGAACAAATGCAATCGTTAGAAATAGTATACAAATACAACGTTAAATTTCAAGAATTACAACGCATTTACAATTTGCTTCCGCCGAGCATTGAACCAACAGCGACGGGCCACATCCAAGAACAAATAGAGATTATCGAACAAATTCTGGAAAATGGTTACGCCTACGTAGTAAACGGTTCAGTGTATTTTGATACAAAAAGATACATGCAAGATTTCAACTACGGAATTTTGAGTGGACGAAAAGTAGATGAACTGGAAAACGAAACCCGCACACTCAATGCGCAAGATGAAAAACGATTTTTTGCTGATTTCGCACTTTGGAAAAAAGCAAATCCGGATGACATGCAAATTTGGCGCTCACCGTGGGGAAATGGAAACCCTGGCTGGCACATCGAATGTACGGCAATGAGCACCAAATACTTAGGAAAACATTTTGACATCCACGGTGGAGGAATGGATCTTAAATTTCCCCATCATGAAGATGAAATCGCCCAAAGTTGCGGTTCGTATGGATGCAATCCGGCCAAATATTGGATGCATGCCAACATGTTGAATGTGAATGGTCAAAAAATGAGTAAGTCTTTCGGGAATTACTTTTTACCCAAGGAAATCATTGAAGGGACAACCAATCTTTTCAAAAAAGCGTATCCGGCAAATGTGCTTCGTTTTTTCATGATGCAAGCGCATTACCGAAGTACATTGGATTTTACAGAAACAGCTTTAGATGCTGCCGAAAAAGGATTCAGTCGTTTGTCGGATGGATTACAATTGATTGAAAAATTACCTGTTTCAACAACCTCATCCTTTGATGTTCCTGCTTTAGTTGAAGGATTTTATTCCGCCATGAACGATGATTTCAATGCACCAATTTTAATTGCAAATCTCTTTGAAGCTGTGAAACAGATCAACCTGATAAATGACGGAAAAGCTGCAATCACGGGTGACGACAAAGCACTTTTGGAAAGCGAGATGAAGAGTTTTGTTTTAAATGTTTTAGGATTGGAAATGGCACATGCAAACAACGATTCCAAATTGAGTCCTGTGATGGATTTGGTTTTGGATTTACGTCAACAAGCACGTGCAAACAAAGACTGGACAACTTCTGACAAAATTCGAGATGGATTAGCTGCTGCAGGAATCGTTGTTAAAGATGGTAAAGACGGAACTACCTGGAGTTAGATAGGATTGTTTTCAAATTTGTTTCTAAATCTCCATTCAAAATAATTCCCGGATGATGACTTTTGAACCAAGTTATTTGGCGTTTTGCGTAATTCCGAGAATGTTGCTTGATTAATTCGATTGTTTTGTCAAAGGTGATTTTACCATCAAAATAGTCAAAGAATTCACGATAACCAACCGTTTGCAAGGATTTTAGATGTTTTAAATGAAAAACATCCCGTGCTTCCTTCTCAAGTCCTAATGCCATCATGTGATCTACTCGTTCGTTTATACGCGCATACAATTCTTCACGAGGCACCTCAATGGTGTAGTAATGAACCTCATCAAAATGAGATACTGATTCCCCGCTTCGTAATTCAGTCATTGTTTTACCCGAAATTCTCATTGCTTCAATAGCACGTAATACGCGGTATGGATTTTCCTTATCCACCTTGTCATAAAAGGATTTATCTTTCAACTTCAATTCTTCCAAGAAATGATTCAGACCATTTTTTTCGAAGATATCTGTTAATTCCATTCTCAGATTTTGATCGTGTGGAATAGCATCCAACCCTTCGCACAATGCTTGTATAAACAAGCCGGAACCACCAACAACAATCACAAATTCTAACTCCGACAAATCCGTTTGAATTAGCTTCAGAGCTTCAGAAGTAAACCGCGCAGCAGAAACTTCATCCGAAAGTTGATGAGAATTGATAAAAAAATGAGGGACTCCCTGCATTTCTTCTAAAGTAGGTTTGGCTGTACCGATGGAAATTTCTTTGTAAAACTGTCTAGAATCTGCAGAAATGACGACCGTTTCAAGCTTTTTAGCTAACTCGACGGCAAGTTTTGTTTTGCCACTCGCAGTTGGGCCTTGAATGACTATTAACTTGGGTGATTTCATCATCTAATCTGCTCCTTCCATTTTATGTATTTTGAATAAACAGATTGAGCATAATCCGGAGCATGTCCACGATATGCACCACATTGTGCGGCCTGATCTCTGTAATATTCTGGTTTGGATAAATTGCGAATCATTACCTCCACGTTATCTTTCCAAATGTAAGGATTCAACCCGTTTTTACCTGCCAGCTTCATGGCATCGTCAACATGACAATACCCCGCATTGTAAGCGGCCAAAGCAAATTTAATTTGATCTTCCCGTTGCGGAACTTTCGCATATCTCAGTAAAAGTTTTTTCATCAACTTCATTCCACCTTCAATTTGTTCATCAGGGCCAGAATCTCGAAAAACGCCATATTGTGGGCCAGAGATAGGCATAAACTGCATCATTCCATAGGCTCCACCTGGACCGATTGCATTTGGATTAAACCTACTTTCTTGATGGGCAATTGCCGCCAACAAAATCCAATCCTCACCATGTTTTTGAGCTTTTTCTTTAAAAATATTATCATAAGGCGAAATAGCTCCATTCACAATTTTCATATCCCCAGACTGTTTATCTATTTCGGACTTAAAAATATCAGAACCAAAATAGCGTGTAATTAATTCGTTGTATCTTGTCGAATTGATATACGTTTTCAACCAAAGATCCAATCTCTTTTTTAATTGAGGACTGGTTTTACGCAAGCCAAAAGCAATTGACTGACTAAAAGAAATCACTGTTGAAATATCAATCTGAGGATTGTCTTTGGCTGAAACTTTGGCTATATTCTCCTCAACAACAGTTAGGGGGAGTTTCCCCGATGCTACACCAGAAATGTAATCTTCCGCAACAGGATCGCCTTCCAATTCGCGAAGAAATATGGTATCTCCGATTTCCTGTTGCAAGTTCACTAAGCGTTGATAATAGGAAGAATTATTACGGACGTAAATGGTTCTGTTTTTCAAAGCAACAGGATCTGTAATCATTTGACTTTTTATTTCCTGTGGATCCATTTGTTCCCAACCATTTGGTTTCTGTTGAACAAGAACTTGACGAGTTTTTAAATAAGGTGTTGAAAATTCATGAATGCGTTTTCGGTTGCGAGTAACCACGTAATTACAAGCGATGATATCACCTTCTCCATCGTTTAAGAAATTGCTGAATTTCTTAGAATCTGATACCACTTTAACCTGAAGTTTCAAACCCAAGTGCTGAGCAAAGTCTTTTAATATTTCATATTCAAATCCAAGTTCGTTTTCTCGATATATATAATAGGACGTAGAACTGTTTTCGGTTAACATAGTCAACACACCCTTCTTACGCAACTCAGGCAAATCAATTTTAGCTATCGACAATTCTGGTTTCGACCTGCTTGAGCAAGCCAACAGAATAATCAGAAAGACAAGAGTACAATAATGTGTTAACTTATTTTTTAGCACAACGAAACCTTTGTACGAAAAAAATGAAATAAGGTTCTCCTAAACTTTTTGTTAGCTTTGTAAAACCTACCCAGACAAATATGAAAAATCCAATTATTATACTGTTTTTGCTTCTGTGTAAAACAACTTTTGGACAAGACAATGCCCTGATTTGGAAAATAAACAGCGATTCGATTCAGTTATTCAAGCCCTATTTCAACGATGAATTTCAAGGAACACAATTGGATAAAAATAAATGGTTAGATATTTATCAATGGGGAGGATTAGATTTTAAAACCAAAATGTTTGCTGCTCCTGAAATGACTTATGTTTCCAATGGAAAATTAACCTTGGGAGCAGATACAACTTCCGAATGGTACAAATTCCCAGATTGGATTTTAGATTCGGCACTCATTCGCAAACACAACGTTGAAATCAAAGACAACAAAATGCAATTGTCTTATTTGACATCGGTTATTTTTAGTAAAGAAAAATTTAGATACGGCTATTTTGAGTGTAAGGCAAAAGCACCTTCTGGTCAGGGTTTATGGCCAGCATTCTGGTTGTTTGGTGGTGAACCAAATGAAGAGATCGATTTCATGGAGATGAAAGGCGAAAAACACAATGAAATGCATGTTGATGTTCATTGCCCAAACAAGTGTAAACTTATGAAAGTTAAAGGCTTACCATTTGTTACCAGAAAATGGGGGAGCTGGCTGAAATTTAATGAGAAATTAGTTGATGAATGGGTTATTTATTCTGGTTTATGGGAACCAGGCCGAATCACTTTTTATGTAAACGGAGAACTTGTTGCAGAATTTTCTGAGGGATTCAAGACTTCCATGCATCTCATTACGAATTTATCCATAGCTGTCGATGGAGGACCTTTCAAACCAGGAATCAATAAAAAAACGGTATTTCCCAATTCCTTTGAAGTGGATTACATTCGAGTTTGGAAAAATCCTAACGACTCAGAATATCAAAAAATAACTAAAAAAACAGATTTCGGAGTTGATGAACCTCGTATTTACAATCCTATTAAAGAAACGAAACTGAAAACAAAAAAAACACACATGCTCAAAAAGAAATCCATCAAGAATGAAATGGGATTTGTAACAATTATGCCCGTTGAAAAAAACAAAATTCAAATTTCAAAAAACGGAAGAAAGTTAGGAGAATTGATGGTAGAATTTATTTCCAGTGATGGTACTGTACTGAAAAATCAAACGATATTAGAGCAGGCAGCAATCCTAGATCTTTCAGGATTGAAAAGAGGAGAATACACCTTGAAAATTAAGCATGGAAGCAAAACAAATAGCGTTTCTTATCGAATCAATTAGGCGAATTTCACAAAATTTTCGAGGATTTGCCTACCATACTCTGTCAATATAGATTCAGGATGAAATTGAACACCAAATAATTTATTTTTCTTATCTTCTATTGCCATAATAACACCAAATTCATCTCTAGCAGTAATATAGCTTTGATTTTCTTGCGCTAATTCTACTTGCCAACTATGATACAAACCACCATGAAATGTAGGCGGAATATGTTCAAACAAAACCTCATTCTTTAACACCAAAATTTGAACTGGCTTTCCGTGTAAAATAGTTGCTTTCTGAGTTAATTGTCCACCTAAAAATTGAGCTATTCCTTGCATCCCCAAGCAAACTCCTAATATTGGTATTTTACCTGAGAAAACCTGTAAAATGGATAACATGCTATTCGTTTCTGCAGGCAACCCGGGGCCTGGGGACAAGATGATTTTGTCATATTTATCCAAATCTTCTAATGTTACCTCGTCGTCACGTACTACATCAACACAATCACACATTGGCTCTAAGTAATGTGCCAAATTAAAGGTGAAAGAATCGTAAAAATCAACTAGTAAAATCCTCATCGTTTAAATGAAATGCTTTTCTTTGCACAAAAATACAGCAATTAAATGCTTCTTCATTCGTTAAATAATTGACTATGAAAAAAATCATCCAAATTCCAGGCGCTCCAGCTCCTATAGGCCCATATAGCCAAGCGATATTGATTAATGGCACATTATACGTTAGTGGTCAAATACCATTGAATCCAATGAGTGGAGAATTGGTAATTGAAGATATCGAAACATCTACGCATCAAGTTCTTAGAAATATTAAATCGTTGGTTGAAGAGGCAGGATTAAAAATGACAAACATTGTCAAGTGTAGTATTTTTCTAAAAAATATGGATGATTTCGCAAAAGTAAATGCTGTTTACGCGTCCTATTTCTCTGAAAATCCCCCTGCTCGCGAAACGGTTCAAGTTTCAAAATTACCGATGGATGTGCCCATCGAAATTTCTTGCATTGCAATCGCTGATTAGTGACAAAAACGCGCAAACATACACTTTCGGTCATCATTGTCAACTACAATGTTGAGTTTTTTCTAGAACAATGTTTGAATTCTGTCACAAAGGCTTTGGACGGTATTAATAGTGAGGTATTCGTTGTTGACAATAATTCGTTGGATAACTCAGTGGAAATGGTCAAATCCAAATTTCCAACAGTAAAATGCATCGCGAACAAACAAAATGTAGGTTTCTCAAAAGCAAACAACCAGGCCATCGAGTTATCCGATTCAAAATATGTTCTTTTACTCAATCCTGATACAGTCGTTGAAGAAACGACATTCAAAAAAGTGATTGATTTCATGGAATCTCATCCTGATGCAGGAGGGTTGGGTGTACGAATGGTAGATGGAAAGGGTCGGTTTTTGCCTGAGTCAAAAAGAGGACTTCCTACTCCAAATGTTGCTTTTTTTAAAATATTTGGGTTGTCACGCATTTTTAAGAAATCTCCAAAATTCAATCGATACCATTTGGGTTACTTAGATGAGTTTAAAAACCACGAAATCGATATTCTAAGCGGAGCATTTATGTTGATGCGTTCAGAAACGCTTGACAAAGTGGGTTTGCTAGACGAAACATTTTTCATGTACGGTGAAGATATTGATTTGTCCTATCGTATTCAGCTTGGAGGTTGGAAAAATTACTATTGCTCAGACACGTCCATCATTCACTACAAAGGTGAAAGCACTAAAAAAAGCTCCGTAAACTATGTGTTCGTTTTTTATCGAGCAATGGTCATATTTGCCGAAAAGCATTTTTCTAAAAACCACGCTAAGTCGTTTTCTTTTCTGATAAACATCGCTATTTATTTTCGTGCAGGATTATCTGTTATGAAAAGATTGGTGTTTTCCATTGTTCCGGTTCTTTTGGATTTCATGTTTATACTTACAGGTCTTTATTTATTAACCAACCAATGGAAAAGTCATGATGTACATTTTCCTGCAAACATCTTGTGGATATCCCTCCCTCTTTACACTTCAAGCTGGATGTTCTTTTCTTGGATTTTTGGGTTGTACGATAAGGATTACAAAATTTTGAATTTTCTGAAATCATTAAGCATTGGAACGATCGTCATTCTTGTAGTATACGCTTTACTTCCGAAAGATTGGCAATTTTCAAGATTGTACATTTTGATTGGTGCTTTTTGGGTGTTCGCCTACTTTTTGATTTCGAGAATATTTGTTTCGCTCTATCTGAATGGGAATTTAGGTCTAATCAATCGAAAAAAATCGTTTGCCATTATTGGTGACTTAGAAGAATATTCGCGCGTTCAAGAAATACTTAATCATACAGATACTGGTAAAATCAATGCTTTTCGGGTAAGTCCAACACCTAATCGAGAAGAAAACACCATTGGTACCATCGATCAGTTGGATCAAATTGCGGACATGATTGACATAGATGAATTTATTTTTTGCGCAAAAAATACTGAGGCACATAAGATTATCCATTGGATGTCGCGTCTTGATGCCGAAAAATTTGATTTCAAAATTGCACAACCTGACACTACTTTTTTAATCGGAAGTAATTCTATTGAAAGCTCAGGAGACTTATATGTTTTGAATGTAAACTCGATTACAAAAAGTGAAAACAAGCGACTAAAAAGAATTCTGGACTTGGCCCTTTCCATCTTATTTATCTTTCTATCACCTATAATAATTTGGTTCTACAGGCATAAAATCAAATTCATTCAAAATATTTTGGAAGTTTTCATATCCAAAAAATCGTTCATCGGATATAAAATTGAGAGCGCTTCTCATAATCCAAGCTTCATTCTACCAAATTTAAAAAAGGGAATAATTCCGGTTGAAAACTGGTTTTCTTCTAAGTCCAAAATCCCATCTGATGCCTTAAATTTAATCTACGCTCGCGATTATTCTATTCTAATTGATTTCAGAATTCTTGTGAAAAACTTGAGCAAATTAGACTTATAACCAAATTTCTTTCCTCTATCCCTTTAATTATCAATGTAGATTACTTAACTTTGGGCCTAAAGTTTTGATCAAAACAAGATTATGGCAGAGATAGAAATCAGACTCCCAAAAATGGGTGAAAGCGTTACAGAAGCAACCATAACAAACTGGCTAAAAAATATTGGAGATACAGTAAATTTGGACGAACCTCTTGTGGAGGTGGCGACGGATAAGGTTGATAACGAATTACCATCTGAAGCTTCCGGGGTGTTAATTAAACGATTGTTCGAGAAAGATCAAGTAGCACAAGTCGGCGATGTAATTGCCATCATAGCAACTGAGGGGGAAACATCCAACCCTGTTCCTGAAATCAAAATCGAAGAAAAAAAGGCTGATGTAGTCTCTATTCCTGAAACAAATACTCTATCTGAAGGCGATTCTAAACTTAATTTGAATTTAAATTCTGATCGGTTTTATTCTCCTTTGGTACGAAGTATTGCGTCCAAAGAAGGTTTATCAATAAATGAATTGGAAGGAATTAACGGTTCTGGAAAGGATGGTCGCGTTACGAAAAACGACATGATTGCTTACCTTTCAAATAGAAATCAAAATGGATCGGCAAAATCAGTTGTTGTTGAAGAAACTGTGACTAAGGCCTCTACTGCTGCTCCAGTTGTTACCTCTGGAAATTCATTCACAAGCAACATCAAAGAACCAATAGTGATATCAAGTCCAGGAGACGAAATCATAGAAATGGATCGCATGAGAAAATTGATTGCGGAGCATATGGTTATGTCAAAGCACGTATCGCCACACGTTACGTCTTATGTTGAAGCGGATGTTACAAATATTGTTCATTGGAGAAATAAAGTAAAAGATTCCTATAAAAAACGTGAGGGACAAAATTTGACTTTTACCCCAATTTTTATAGAAGCAATCGTGAAAGCAATCAAAGACTTTCCGATGATTAATGTGTCGGTAAGCGGAACAAATATTATCAAAAGAAAAGACATCAATATTGGGATGGCAACCGCTTTGCCAAGTGGGAATTTAATTGTTCCTGTAATAAAAAACGCAGACCAGTTAAATTTGAATGGTTTGACAAAACAAGTCAATGCTTTGGCCAATAATGCCCGAGATAATAAATTAAAACCAGAAGATATTCAAGGGGGAACCTATACTGTTACAAACGTTGGTACATTTGGAAACGTCATGGGTACACCGATAATAAATCAACCTCAAGTAGCTATTTTAGCACTAGGTGCAATTCGAAAAGTACCTGCCGTTATTGAAACTCCTGAGGGAGACTTTATTGGAATTCGTCAAAAAATGTTCTTATCACACTCTTACGATCACCGAGTAGTTGATGGTGCTTTAGGGGGGCAGTTTGTAAGGCGTGTTGCGGATTATTTAGAGCAATTCGATGTAAATAAAGAAATCTAATCTATCTTTACAGTATGAAAATCAACCTTTTACTTTTATTAATTTGTTCTTTCCTATTTCATTTGCGCTCAAATGCTCAAATGTCAACTGAAGAATTAAATGCAGCAATTCTAGAGGCGAATGAACAAAAATTAGTTATTCACAACTCTAGAATGCTACAAGAGAATTTTTTCTATTATGCTGATATTGTTGCAAATAGATTGCTTGAGATAAATCCCGAAAGTTGTAATTATAATTACCGAAAAGGATTTATCTTGTTGGAAATGCATACAGAATTTGAACGGGCAATCAAATACCTAAATAAGGCAACGTCATTAATTGACAAGAACTTTGATATGTATTCGGCAAATGAAAAAGCCGCTCCCCCTGATGTTTTTTATCATTTAGGACGAGCTTATCACTTAAATGAAGAATATGATAAAGCTATTGAAAATTATAAATTATTTTTAGAAAAAACAGCAAAACAATCTGAACTTATACCAGAAGCAGAATTAAGAATAAAACAATGTGGTATTGCTAAACAACTCATTGCTACTCCCGGTAAAATAATCGTAAAGAATTTAGGTGATAAAGTGAATACCAAATATGGTGATTATTCATCGCAAGTATCTTTGGACGGAAAATCTTTGCACATTACTTCCAGAAGAGGATGGGAAAATGGAGAATCTGATGCATTCAGAGATCCCATGTTTAACAATTACACAGAAGATATTTATCTATTGAAACTCGAGGGAGAAAATGAATGGACGAACCCTAAAAAATTAGATTTATCTAAGCCTCAGATTAATGAAGCTAGTGTATCAATCAGTCTTGATGAAAGAAAAATATATTTGTACAAGGATAGTACCGGACTTGGAGATATTTTCCTTACTGAATATTCAAATGAGCAATTTGATAACGCAACTCCTGTGAAATTAAAAGATGTTAATTCAAACGCTTGGGAAACACATCTTATGGTTTCTCCTGATGGAAAACTTTTGTATTTCGTTTCGGATCGTCCGGGAGGAAAAGGCAGAAGAGATATCTATTACATGGAGAAACTAGGTAATTCATGGACTGAACCGAAAAACTTAGCAGCAATCAATACAGATAATGACGAAGATTCTCCTTTCGTTGGACTTGATAATAATGTACTCTATTACTCCAGCAATAGTGAGAAAAGCATGGGGGGATTCGATGTTTTTATGACTGTAAGAGATGCACAAGGGAATTGGTCGCCACCCGTAAATTTAGGTTATCCAATCAATAGTCCGGGTAATGACATTTTCTTTACAAGTACAGCCGATGGTAAGCAATCCTATTTATCCTCTTTACGAAAAGGAGGCTATGGAGAAATGGATGTTTACGAGGTTATCTTCCCTCAGAAAACAACAAAAAATGTTGCATTTTTGAATGGTAAAATCATTCATGCGAACGGAAAGAAAATTCCTGAATCTTCATTCGTGACTTTGCGCTGTAAAAATTGTGATGATTCAGAAGATGAAATTATTCTTCCACGTATTAATGATGGGGGTTTCTTTAGTAAGCTAGAAAAATGCAAAGAATACGAATTGATTTATTATTACAAAGAAAATTCCCCTAGTCCTTATCGCGAAACATTCAAAACCGACTGCGACTTAGCATACCAAGAAGTTTATAAAGTTGTTTTATTAATCGAAGAAAAAGAACTTATTACCAAATTATTTGATTACGATTTAGATGGTATTGTAAATTCTAATAACATTACAGAAAAAACGATAAAACCACTGGAAAATGCATTAGTGGAAATTTATGACCGAAAAGGTAAAAAGGTAGAAACCCTTAAGACAAATTCCAAAGGGGAATTTATTAGTTCTCTTGCCAACGGTTTGAATTTTGGAGACAAATTAGATTATTATGCTGTAGTTTCTGCTGACTTACACGTTACAGATACGTTTGATATTTCAGTGGTATTGAAGGGGGATTCTGTTATTCACCTGACTTTTGAAATATCAACGTTGAAAAATATTGAAGATATATTGGCTCTAAACCCAATCTATTTTGATTTTGACAAATCGAACATTCGTCCTGATGCAGCAGTTGAATTGGATAAAGTTGTAGTTTATTTGAATAAGTATCCTAACCTTAAAATAGAACTTGGTTCGCATACAGATTCAAGGGGAAGTGCTTCGTACAATCAATCACTTTCACAACGTCGTGCAGTATCCTCTGCCGATTACCTCAAAAAGAGGATAACTAATCCAAATCGAGTGACTTACAAAGGTTATGGAGAATCGAAATTAACGAACGGCTGTAAGGATGGTGTAATTTGTAATGAAACACAACACCAATTGAATAGAAGAACAGAATTTGTGATTCAGAAATAAATAAAAACAAAATTGAGTAAAGCCCGATTTCGATTGGGCTTTTTTTATCAAGACTCCATGAAAATTCAATTAATTAACTCCCTTTGTGTGTTTGATGTAGAATCAACAGGTACCCAAATCACGAAAGACAGAATTGTACAAATTGCGATTATCAAAATCAATCCTTTAGGCGAAGAAGAACACTTTAATGAATTAGTTAATCCAGAAATGACTATTCCTGAAGAAATAATTGCAATTCACGGAATTTCAAATGAGGACGTCAAGGACAAACCTAATTTTAAAACGCTTGCTCCAAAAATAATGGATTTTATCGGAAACTCAGATTTAGCCGGATACAACTCTAATAAATTCGATATTCCACTTTTAGCAGAGGAATTTTTACGTTGTGACATAGAATTTGATCTGTCAAAACGTCATTTTGTGGATGTTCAAAACATTTTTCACAAAATGGAACAGCGCACACTTGCAGCTGCGTATCAGTTCTATTGCAATAAATCCATGGAAAATGCGCACGATGCACTTTATGACACAAAAGTCACTTGGGATGTTTTCAAGGCACAAATGGAAAAATACGAATCGCTTCCTACTCAGATATCTGACTTGGCAGAATTTTCAAGAGCAGGAGAATATAAACCCCTAGATTTTGCTGGACGATTAGCCATAGATTCCAAAGGTAATGCGATTTATAACTTTGGGAAACACAAAGGAAAAACCATTCAACAAGTTATGAAAGAGGAGCCTGGATATTATGGTTGGATGATTGATGCAGATTTTCCGCTATACACCAAACATTGTTTGCGTAAAGAAATGGAGAAAATCAAAGAACAAACCAAAGAATTAAAAGAGAAGGATTTCACAGATAAATTGTCGCAACTAAAAAATAAATTTGGATCAAAATGAAAATTATTTGCATCGGAAGAAATTATGCTGATCATGCAAAAGAAATGAAATCAGAACTTCCAACTGAACCCATATTTTTCATGAAACCGGATACTGCTCTTTTAAAAGAAGGGCAAGACTTGTATTTACCCGATTTGAATTCAGAAGTCCATTTTGAATGTGAGTTAGTCGTAAAAATCAACAAGGCCGGAAAACACATCGATCAAGAATTTGCAAAGAATTATTATTCCGAAATAACTTTGGGATTAGACCTAACTGCAAGAGATTTACAAAGTAAATGTAAAGAAAAAGGGCTTCCTTGGGAAATTGCCAAAGCATTTGATAATTCAGCACCCGTTTCAACTCAATGGATAAATGTAAGTAATCTTAATATGAAAGAGTTGAGTTTTCAATTCTTTCAAAATGGGATCTTAAAACAAACTGGTTTTATAAAGGACATGATTTTTTCAATCGACGAACTCATCAGCTATGTTTCGCGCTTTGTCACTTTAAAAACCGGCGATCTTCTTTTTACAGGGACGCCAGCAGGAGTGGGTCCCATTCAAATTGGTGATAAACTTGAAGGATTTTTAGAGGGAAACAAACTGTTTGAGTTTTATGTTAAATAACGTATGGAAGCACAAAAAGAATGGTTTGCAGATTGGTTTGATACTCATTACTACCACATCTTATACAAAAATCGAGATGATCAAGAAGCAAAAATGTTCATTGAAAATCTATGTAACTTTTTAAAACTTCAACCAAATTCTTCCTTACTCGACCTTGCTTGTGGAAAAGGAAGACATAGTATTACTCTTAATGGTTTAGGACACAAGGTATTGGGTGTGGACTTGTCCGAAAATAGCATTGAATTTGCAAAGAATTTTGAACGAAGAGGCTTGCATTTTGAGGTACATGACATGCGTAAAATCATTCCAGGTTTATCCTTTGATGCTATTTTTAATCTATTTACAAGTTTCGGATATTTTGATTCTACTTTCGATAACAAACGAGTAATTCAAGCTGTTGGAAATATGTTGTACGATAAAGGATTGTTTGTTATCGACTTCATGAATGCTGAAAAAGTAATTGCTAATATAGTTGCAGCTGAGGAGAAAGAAATCGATGGTGTCCATTTTTCAATTGAAAGAATGGTTGAAGGCGGTCATATTTACAAAAAAATTACGTTGAACGATGAAGGTGAAACAAAGAAATACATTGAACGCGTCCAAGCCTTGAAGCTTAATGATTTTACAGAGCTTTTACAACCTGAATTTAAAATTATTCATACTTTTGGCGATTTTTCGTTGAGTAACTTTAATGCAAACGAATCCGATCGATTAATTATTATCGCTGAAAAGAATGCTTAATTCACCTGTTGTTATACTTAGTTTTGTTGGAGCAGTGCTTGCTGGCGGATTTACTGTTGTCTATTTACAAGCTTCACACAAGACGCAGTTAATTAAATTACTTTTAGCATACAGCGGTGGCTTCATGCTTTCCATTGCATTTACACACCTAATTCCCGAGCTTTACGCCCATCAATCTTTTCAAATTGGTTACTTCATCTTACTTGGGTTTCTGATACAATTGATACTTGAGTTTTTTTCGGGTGGTATTGAACACGGGCACGTCCACGTTCATAAAAATCAAAAATTTCCCTTAGCGCTTTTCTTAAGTTTGTCTGTTCATTCAGTTATTGAAGGTGTGCCTCTTGGAAATATGCTCGAAGGGATTTCAGATCCGCACGGGCATCACCATGATATGGAATCCCTTTTTTTTGGCATTCTTTTTCATCAAATTCCCGTTGCAATTGCACTCATGACTTTGTTAATTAAATCGAATCCTTCCCAAGTGAAAGCTTGGTTGTTCTTGTTGGCTTTTGCACTCATGACTCCCATTGGAGTTTTAATTGGATTAGTCGTTCCGGCTGAAAGTCTAGGGTTGAATCAGGATATCATTCTTGCTGTGGTTGTTGGTATTTTTCTTCACATTTCAACCACTATTATTTTTGAAACAAGCGAAAATCACAAATTCAATTTCCTTAAATTGGTGAGTATTTTGGTCGGATGTTTGTTTGCCTTTATCTTAAATTGGCTATAGCATTTCAACCTAACCGTGTGTATAATTGAATTTATTGTCGTTTCATCCTTGGACTTCTTTTATTAAATTTGATTATCATCCGATCATTTTCTTACTTATGAAGCGATTCCTCACGTCTATTTTCCCTTTTACGCTTTTAACGGTAGCCCTGATAATTGGATTGAATTATAATGCGCAAACAAAAAATGAATACCCCTGGCAGTCCAATGAGTTTTACCATTTGAATAATTTACCCGTCTTCCAGCAAAAAATAGAAGCCGAAAAATTCATTACGGTAATCAAAAATCAAAGTAATAACCTGCCATTCAAAGAATTGGACAACAAGTTTGTTGTGTTGACCATAGGTAAAAACTATCGAGAATTCAGCAATACAATCAAACTTTTTACTGATTTTTATGAAATCCATTTAGATTTTGGCCAAAAGCTCAGCGAAAAAGAATTAAATGCCATTGAGCATGCTGACCATTGTATCATTTCATTTCACATCAACGAAAATGAAAGTATTCCGGAAAATGCGATGGCTCCTTACCACAAGATTCATTGCCACGGAAAAAGAACATTGGTTTATTTTACGCCATTTTCATTCTTGAAGAACAATAAAATTCCACATCAAGAGTCTCTTGTAATGTCTTATGAAAATCATCCATACATTCAAGATCGGACTGCACAACTTTTATTTGGTGCTATCCCGGCAACTGGTAAGTTGACAGAAGAATTGTCCGCTTTTCATCCCAAGGGAAGTGGTATAGAATTTCCATGGGGAGGAAGACTTAAGTTTTGTGACCCAGAGGAAGTTGGAGTAAACCCTGATAAACTAAAAGAGATTGATAAAATTGCCCAAAATGGAATCGCTCAGGGTGCATATCCCGGTTGTGAAATTGTGGCGGCTGTTGATGGAAAAATATTTTACCGCAAGACCTTTGGAACGCACAAATACAAAGACTCAATAAAGGTCAATATCAATGATGTTTATGATTTAGCGTCTATTACAAAGATTGGGGCCTCCACAACTGGACTGATGTTTTTGCAATCCAAAGGAAAATTCAACATAGATAAAAACCTGGTTGATTACATTCCGGAATGGGTAAAAGGAACCAAAATGGAGGGTTTAGCCTTAAAAGATATGCTCACACATCAGGCAGGATTGAAAGCCTGGATTCCATTTTATTTGAATGTATTAAAAGACAATCAACCCGATCCAAAGCTTTTCAATAAATCGGAAACGAAAGAATTTAATCGATTGGTAGCTGATAATCTTTGGATGAGGGAAGATTATGTGGACTCGATGTACAAGCAGATTTCGTCTCAACCACTCGGACCGAAGGAATATAAATATTCAGATTTGGGATATTATTTTATCATGAAACTAATTGAAAAACAATCCAAATACGACTTAAATCACTTTTTGAGGTCACAAATTTATGAACCAATGGGCTTGCGATCGATGGGATATAATCCGTTGCATTGTTTTGACAAATCTCGCATTGTTCCAACGGAAAATGACACGAAATTTCGCAAACAATTAGTTCAGGGTTACGTTCACGACCCAGGTGCTGCGATGTTGGGTGGAGTTTGCGGTCATGCCGGTTTGTTTGCGAACGCAACCGATCTCGCGTCTCTTATGCAAATGTTCTTAAACAAAGGATATTATGGCGGTGTTCAGTACATTAAGCCAGAAGTCGTTGACCTTTATACAACCAATCCTTTTACCACAAATTACCGCGGAATTGGTTTCGACAAACCCAAATTTGAAGGTGGCGGAACTTGTACGAAACTAGCTTCCAAGAAAAGCTTTGGTCATAGTGGGTTTACGGGAACTCTAGCCTGGGCTGATCCTGAAAACCAATTGAATTACGTATTCTTATCAAATCGCGTTTGTCCCGACCAAGAAAACCGAAAAATCATCGATCTACATATTCGCACTGATATTCAACGTGTTCTGTATGAAGCCTTGAGTGAGCGGAAGAACGAAAAATAAAGGGAAAACAGTTAGGGCTTGAAAAAAGGAAATAAAGCATCTGAGATTTCAAGAATTGTGGGAATACATGTGAATACGATAACGAAGGTGAAGAAGATGGTGGGTTAATCTTTAATACAACGAACAGAGCATCCATTGTTCTTATTGTCTTGTTCTTTTCCTAATTTACTCTCACTGAGTTGTAAAAACAAAAGGGTAGCTTCATTTTCTTTTACCTCATTGGAACTCCACCAAAAACCGTATCCACCTTTCCAGAGAAATTTTCCGAGTGTACAACTTCCAGCCAAAAGACCTGTAAAGCCACTACTGTTATTTGCAGATTCTCCTTCAATTTTCATTTTTTCGCCCGCCTTTCGTTTACCACCAAGAGAACTTTTTAGTTTATTCCATTCCTTGTCTGAAGGGATATGCCATTCAACCGGAGCTAAACCTCTTGGGTCATTAACTGCAAACCAATTATATAACTTGCCAAATTTATCTCCATTTTTAGGGTCATTATCGTAATAACACCAAGCTGGTTTTCCCTCTTCTCCAGCTTTTGTCCATTCTTCAACATTTTTTACTTCAGGTATTGGGTCACCATTTCTAAAAGTTGAAACATTCAAATTTTCAGCCATCCAAGTTTGAGTTCCAATCACTACCGTTTTATAAACTTTTCCATCACGAGCATCGGTGAATGTTCCCGTTGTTTGGGAGAAGCTAACTCCAACAAACGTATAGAACAAGATAAATAATAAGTAACGCATATTTTTTTTAATAAACTGATTTGTATTCAATTTCCGAACAGGGATGGCATATGTTGAACCCAAAAGAATTAAAAAGTTCGTTTGTGGTTTTTGGGTTAAAAAACTTCTAATCCTTTAGGCAGCGAACGTAATTTCCGTCATATTTACTAGAAAAATCTTGAAAAATTATATTGTACCGATTGACTAGTTTACAATGATAAATTGAATTTGAATTATATTCCACACTACTCCACCATATACATATCTCACCAAAATTAGTGAAGCCGCCTATCCAGCGTTCACCCACAGGTAAACCAGAAAATCCAGAACTGTTAGTGCCATTACCAAAATGTGTTTTTTTTCCATTAAGTTTCGTATCTTGACAAACATCACAACCCCTTTTGTTTGATCTATAGGTATCATTCCAATTTAAACAGTTCTGACAAGTTAAATTTTCTTGCCAGCTATCCCAGCCACTCGTGCTTTTCATTTTTTTACCAGCATCATTTCCTAAAAAGTCACTCAGTATTGTCCACTCATTATTACTCGGTACATGCCAACCAGCAGGAGGCAAACCACGAGGGTCGCTAACCGCATACCAATTGTATAGCTTTCCGTATTTCGCTCCGTTCTTTGGGTCGTTGTCATAATAGCACCAAGCAGGTTGTTTGTTTTTCCCTGCTTTTTCCCATTCTTCATTGGTTTTAGCCTCTGGTATTGGGTCTCCATTTCTAAAGGTTGATACATTGAGATTTTCCACCATCCACGTTTGCGTGCCAATTTTAACAGATTTGTAGTTTCCTGTTTGGGTTATTGAATTCGTTGAGTTTTGACTATTTGTAGAAGTGTTGGCATTTGTGGGTGTAGTTTGGTTGTTTTGGGTGGAGGTATTGGTGTTGTTTGTTGCAACCTGATTTTGTGTATTATTTTGCTTCAACGTTGCAATTTCAGTTTCTTTTGCTTCTAATTGTTTTTTTAATTCCGCATTATCATTCTTTACGTTTGAATTTTCAGATTTAATTTTGACCACTTGTTTCTCCAATTCTTCTTTCTCAAAAGAAATTTGATTAACCTTATTTTTCAATTCTATAACTTTTTCATTAACAGGAATAATTGCATTCTCTCCTGCAAGGTTTAATTCAGCTAAATTCTCAAGGTTCTGGAGAGTTTCTTTAAATTCTCTTTTTTCCATTTTTTTTATCCGATTTTCAAGGTATTCGATCTGTTCTTTTTTCGATAATTTTGAATCTTGTAATTCGATATTCTCCAATCTTTCACATACACATCTGGCAGAAAACGCTTTGTCATCAACGGTATATAACATGTAGTCAATAGTAGAATGGTCCGGACCAAAATATCCATCATACCCAGTATAGGCAACATTTTTATAATGATTATCTTTATCGTAGTCAACCCAAAAAAAAGCATTTTCCCCTTTCCTTGAAAAATGCGCTTCATCATGAGTGTTAAAGAACCCTCCTCCGGGAAGTGCACTAAATCCGGTGATATTTTTTCCACCTGGGGCAACGTAAATTGAATCTCCAAAAGAGTTTAAGTCATAAAATTCATTCCAACCGTATTTGGTATTTAGAAAGGTATTTAAAGTATCCCAATTATTAACATCATTTAAAAATTGGTCTGTGAGTTTTTGCCATTCTTCTTGCTTCGCTAAACGCCAGCCTGTCGGACATAGTTTCTTACTTTTTGCAGCTTCATAATTATACAGATAACCATAAATTTTAACATTTAATGGATTATTGTCGTACGCCAGTGAAGCCGGTTTATTTAAACCATTCCAACCATTTATGTTTATTTTTTTCGATGAAGTTCTCGCAGTATGGTATTCATAATTTAATGATTCGTGTTGACAATCCGTTATGGCATACGTTGGAATTGGGGTTCCATCATTAAGTCGGGTTGTTTTGAGGTTGGATAACATCCAATACAAATCGCCAATTTTCTTGACGGGATACTTGTTACCATCAATATCTTCAACGAAACGAGATTGAGAAAAACCATCAATTATGAATGTTGATAAAAATAAAACTAAACAGTAACGCAACATTTATCCTAAAAAGTTAAAACATTGTAAAGTTAAATACATAGTTTTAAAACTCAAATTTAAAGTAGCGAAAGTTGTAACTTTTATTACCTAATTTGATTTATACTCTATAAAAATGGTAAGATCAGAACTAAAAATTGTAAAAAGATTTTGAAGAGACACCCTTAATAATGACAGAACTTTTAGTTAAGATGTTCATTTGTGAAAAATTATAAATTCAAGTTTATGAAAAGGTCGTTTGTATTATTTATTATTAAAACAAATATCATGAAAACGTTAACTTTTATTTTATTTTTACTTTTAGTAACAACTTTTTTTTCTCAGGGATCTTATAATTTAACGGACGAAGAATTTCATCTTGAGTACACCATAAAACCATTAGTCAAATTTTATGAAAGTATAGATTTTGATAGTATTAATACAGAAACTATTAAAAACATTAATGAATATAGAAAAGAAAATAATTTATCTTATTTAAGTGTTGATACGTCTTTAACGAATTATGCTAAAAACTATTCTGATTATTTGATGTCATCAAACCAATTTAAACATTCAGACATAAGTAAGTATGGGGTTCGTGGAGAAAATTTACATAAAACATTTACAAGTAGTAATGCGTGGATAGGAGGAAAACAACTAATTTTAACAATACCTAATAAAATACTATTTTGTTGGACTAAATCTGAAGGTCATAATGAACAAATGTTAAGGTCAGACATAACTAAAATAGGGCTTTATGTTTCAACAAAGTACACAGGAGAAAGATTTAAAATGATTTGTGTGATGGCAGTAAAATAAAAAAATGGCGTTAAATCCCATTGTTTTTCTTTGGTTCAGGAACGATCACTTGGTTTATGGCTATGTTGTTTCATTATTTCATCTATTGGAAACAAATTCACCCTCGTTTGGAGAAAAAATACAATTCTGAAAAAGAACGAGAGGAAATCTTGGAGATTATAGAACATATCAAACTTAAAATGAATAAATAGAGGGAGATTAAGTGAAATTATTTAAAAATATTCCATCAATTCTAATACTCCTTCCGTTGCACTTTTCTTTATGTAATTAATCTTGATTCCTGAAAGAAAATGACAATTTGGATTAGGATCAATAACAATTAACCTACAACCATCATTAATTAGTCTTACCATTTCATTTGCAGGACTAACTTCCAGAGAAGTTCCAACGACTACTAAAATGTCACAACCCTTCAAGTGACTTGTCGCCTCTTTCACCATCGTATTGTTCAACTCCTCACCGAACCAAACTACATTCGGTCTGAGCTGACTCCCTTTTTCACATTTATCGCCTAATTGGATGTCTTCATTACAAGGATAAACCAAATTTGAATTTAATGAGGATCGTGATTCAAACAAATTTCCGTGTAGGTGATAAATTATTCTACTTCCTGCTTTTTCGTGAAGATTGTCAACATTTTGAGTAACAACAATGACATCATGGTCTTTTTGCAACTCTGATATAAAGATGTGTGCATCGTTTGGTTCAGTCTGTTCAATCAAACGTCTAAATTCATTATGAAATTTAAGCATTTCAGATTTATTGGTTTTCCATGCTGATTTGGATGCCAATTTTTCGGGATCAAAACTATGCCATAAAGCCATTCTGTCCCTAAAGGTCGGTATTCCACTTTCTTGAGAAATGCCTGAACCTGTAAAAAAAACAATTTTCATTTCAGGGTAAAAATAACAAAAAAATGCGCTTACATTAGCTTAAATCAATTGGTTATGAAATAGTTTAGCGTTTTCCCTAACACCTATAACAACAATTTACTGCTTATGAAAAAAAGGGATACTTGGTTAGATCCACCGAAAAAGGAAAAACAAAATCTTGTGGAAATTATATTGGAATTGATTTAATTATGAGCGAAGTTCCGTGAAAATTTATATCCTATTTTTTAGTTGATAACAAAAATGGTTAAATTAGTGAAATTCAAATTTTTTAATTTATGAAACTGTTGATTTTAATTCTTTTTTTTGGAATTATTTCTTATTCAATTTGTCAGAACGAGGTCAATGTAAAAGACTTAGTTCTTGTAAAAAATGTTGTTACAACAAAAAAAGACAGTATTCCCTTTACAGGAGTTGGTATTTCCTTGGACAAGAAAAATAATCGTAGGAGTGTGGTTAATTATTTAGAAGGAATCAGACATGGTAAGGCAACAGGATATTATTCGAATGGAAACATTTATCAAGAAATTTTTTATGTAAATGGTAAAATAGAAGGCGAAAGAATTATAAAATATAAATCTGGACAGCTTTCTGAAAAACGGCATTATGAACAGGGGCTACTTCACGGAAAACAAGAAGAATGGTATGAAAATGGGCAGTTAAGTTTGCAAGAAAATTACTTCCATGATTCGATTGATGGTACCCAAACCTATTGGAACAAAGACGGAAAAATACACTCCCGAAAAAATTATTTGAAATCTATTCCCCATGGTCGAGAAGAATATTATTTCGACAATGGTAATTTGAGAAGTCTTTTCCAATTTAAAAATGGATTGCTTGATGGAACTCAGTTGGAATATCATATTTCAGGACAAATCTTAAAAGAAGAAAATTATATAAATGGAACAAAAAATGGTTTACAAAGATATTTCTCTAAAAAGGGAATTATTCTAGGGCAGGTTAACCTTGTCAATGGCAACGGAGTTTTACATATCAATTATGAAAATGGGAAACTCAAAAAAGAGGAGCATTACAAAAATGGGGTTTTAGAAGGTCTATATAGAACTTGGAAAGTGAATGGTGATATAGAAACAAATGGTGTATTTGAAAATGGTGAATTCAAAACAAAAAATTATTATTACGATATATCCCAACTAAACTTTGAAAACACCATCGATTATAATGAACTCAAAGAGAGTAAAGTAGATTCATGTTTTTATTTTACCAGAAATGCTCGAAATTATAAATTCACAGGTTTGGCCATTAATGAAATGGGTAAACTAAAAACGGAATTTAATTTTAGGGAAGGGAAATTACATGGTAAAAACTTTGTATACCATAGAAAACAAAAAACATTAGAGTGCAATTACATTAATGGTAAAATGCATGGAGAAAATTTAAGCTGGTGCATTGATGGTCATCTTCAACATAAAACACTATATGATAATGGGATTCAAATAAATGAAGGATTTTGGTGGTATTGTGATGGCAAAACAAAAATTCATCAAATTTTTAAAAATGGAGAAAAAATATCTGAAAAATCCTATTATCCAAATGGGATTTTAAGATCAGAAGAGGATAATAATTCAAATCAGCACACATATATTGAATATTACGAAAGCGGAAACATAAAATCAAAATCCGTATCAAGTTTTGATAATAGTCAAACTCAATGTTGGGATGAGCTTGGCAGTGAGGTTCAATGTCCGGAATGAAAGTAATACAGTTCTTGGACTAATTTGTTGTATTTTTTGATTCTATTTCAACTTCTTACGATTCTTAAAATGTAATAAAATCCGCTAATGCCCGTCGCTAGGGCCTTATGAAAAAAAGAACATTGGAATTGGATTTTATCAGGTTAGGAGCATTATACAAACTACACATAAAATCATTGACCTTTTCTAAAAAGGAATTACAAGAGTATAATATGTTAATGGATTTTTGGGGAGTTCAAATAATCTCCAACGAAGACATCATAAGACAGAATTATAAACTCTTTTGTTTTATACGATTGTGTAAGACCAATATTAGTTATATGGAAATTCCCACAAACCTCATCGTTGATTACTTCAATATCAGAGAGAATATGAATTAGTTTTTCATTTAAAAACACATCCCATGCATAACCAAATCAAAACAATTAAAATCTTGGATTTTGTTTATCGTAAATCTGTTTTTATCTCCCTTTATGGTCATCCATCCCGATTTGATGAATACCTACATTACAAGAAAGAACTTGACCAAACAGGATTGAATAGGGAGGAACGATTTATTGAATACCAAAAATCAATTTTCTTGGTGACTTTAAGATCTTACAAAAAACTTGGTGATGTGTCCAAAGAAGAAAGTGAAATATTTTTTGAAAATTTCAAAAAAATCTATTCTGACGGCTCAATTTTCGCACCAAAAGACATCAGATTTCTCAATTAATGGATTTTTGGGGTGTTGAAAACTTATAAAAATGAGGGTAAAAAAGGGGGTAAAAACAGTCGTTTTTGGGTGGTTCATAGTCCAAAATGTTACACTGGTTGTTACACTGAATGAAAAAACCCTTGACTAACTATTTGATAATCAAGGGTTTAGCTTTTAAAAGTGTGGTACCTCCAGGAATCGAACCAGGGACACAAGGATTTTCAGTCCTTTGCTCTACCAACTGAGCTAAGGTACCAGCTCGTAAAATTGGACTGCAAATATATGAAATCAATGATGATTACCAAAATTGTCTGTAAAATTATTTTTGATGACTTATGTAACAATTATTTAAACCCTTCGTATTTGCACACTTGGGCAGAAAAATGTATTTTTGGCGCCTCTTTTAAAAACTTTAATTTTTATTATGGAAAACAATTTAATTTTTATCCCAATCGGACTATCGCTAGTAGGGCTTGTATTCATGTTTTACAAAATGGCATGGGTGAAAAAACAATCAGCAGGCGATGAAAAAATGCAAGGTATTGCAAAAAACATTAAAGAAGGGGCAATGGCCTTTTTAAGTGCAGAATATCGCTTACTCGCTATATTCGTTGTTATTGCTTCTGCTGCTTTGTTTGGAATTTCGCAGGTTGTTGAAACTACAAGTTGGCTTATTGTTCCTGCTTTTGTAGTTGGGGCAATATTTTCAGCTGTGGCGGGAAATATCGGAATGCGCATTGCAACAGATGCGAATGTTAGAACAACTGAAGCGGCTAAAACTTCTCTTCCAAACGCTTTAAAAGTATCATTTGGTGGTGGAACAGTGATGGGGCTTGGTGTTGCAGGGCTTGCAGTATTAGGTCTATCATTATTCTTCTTATTGTTTCTAAAATATTTTTTATCTGGAGGAACATGGGATTATGATAAAATGACTCTTGTCTTGGAAGCACTTGCAGGATTTTCACTTGGTGCTGAATCAATTGCCTTGTTCGCTCGCGTTGGTGGTGGTATCTATACCAAAGCAGCGGATGTTGGTGCCGACTTAGTTGGTAAAGTAGAGGCTGGAATTCCTGAAGATGATCCAAGAAACCCCGCTACGATTGCTGACAACGTGGGTGATAACGTAGGTGATGTTGCTGGTATGGGGGCTGATTTATTTGGTTCTTATGTAGCGACAGTATTGGCATCCATGGTTCTTGGTAATTACATTATCAAAGACATGTCAGAGGCTGGTCAAAAATTGACTGAGTTTGGAGGTATGGGGCCAATTTTACTTCCTGTAATGATCGCAGGAGTTGGAATCATCGCTTCTATTATCGGAACATTCTTAGTAAGAATTTCAAGTAACGATGCGAAAGAAGATGAAGTTCAAAAAGCATTGAATATTGGAAATATTGCTTCAATTATTATTTCAGCTATTGCAGGTTGGTTTTTGGTAGACTGGATGTTGCCAGATACTATTCAAATGAACTTCTTCGGTGAAGGCACTTTGATTATTCCAAGCAGACATGTATTCTATGCTACTTTGGTTGGTCTGAGTGTTGGATATTTAATTTCTTTCTTTACAGAATATTACACTGCATTGGGTAAAAAACCAGTCTTAGACATCGTTCAAAACTCATCAACTGGTGCTGCAACGAATATTATTGCAGGTTTAGCTACAGGTATGATTTCAACTTTTTCGTCTGTAATTTTATTCGCAGCAGCAATCTGGGGTTCTTATGCATTAGCTGGATTTTATGGAGTAGCTATCGCAGCATCAGCGATGATGGCAACCACAGCAATGCAATTAGCAATTGACGCTTTCGGTCCAATTGCGGATAATGCAGGTGGTGTTGCTGAAATGAGTGAATTACCTAAAGAAGTTCGTCAACGAACTGACGTTTTAGATTCAGTTGGTAATACAACTGCGGCTGTCGGAAAAGGATTTGCAATTGCATCTGCCGCTTTAACAGCATTGGCATTATTTGCTGCTTATGTAACATTTACGGGAATTGATGGAATTAATATTTTCAAAGCTCCAGTTCTAGCAGCGTTGTTTATTGGGGGAATGGTTCCGGTTGTTTTCTCTGCTTTGGCAATGAAATCAGTAGGATCGGCAGCAATGGACATGGTTCAAGAAGTACGTCGTCAGTTCCGTGAAATCCCAGGAATCATGGATGGTACAGGCAAACCTGAATATGGAAAGTGTGTTGAAATTTCAACGAAAGCAGCTTTACGTGAAATGATGCTTCCGGGTGCACTTACTATCTTAACACCAATTATAATTGGTTTGGGCACTGGATTTATTTCCGGAAATTGGCCAATGGCAGCGGAAGTATTAGGTGGATATATGGCGGGTGTTGCTGTATCTGGTGTTCTTTGGGCTATCTTCCAGAATAATGCGGGAGGTGCTTGGGATAACGCCAAAAAATCTTTCGAGGCAGGAGTTATGATTAATGGTGAAATGACTTATAAAGGTTCAGACGCACACAAGGCAGCTGTTACCGGAGATACAGTGGGTGATCCATTCAAAGATACTTCAGGTCCATCTATGAATATCTTAATCAAATTAACATGTCTTGTAGGTTTAGTAATCGCTCCGATTTTAGGAGATGGTCATGGAAACGACAAAAAATCTCATGCGGCTTGCGATACAAAAAAAGAGGCTTGTTGCAAGGATAAAAACATGAAAGCATGTCATGGTTCAGATATGAAAATGAAATGCGACATGTCAAAATGTGCTACAATGACGAAAGATCAATGTGCTAAGATGTGTGATTCACTAGGTTGCTCCAAAGAAGAAAAAGAAATGTGCATGAAACATTATGGAGCTGATGGAAAATGGATTGGAGGAGATGCTAATCATTGTAAAACGGATAAAAAAGAATGTTGTTCCAAGGACAAAGGACATCATTAAAATACCTGATATTCACGAGAAGCTGTCTGAAAAGGCAGCTTTTCTTTTTTACAGCAATCTCAAAACTATAATTATTGTAAATTTGCCAAAATAAAATTCATTCGAATGAAAAAACAAATGTTAACTGCGGTCATAATTACACTAGTTTCCGCGCTTCATGCTCAAAGAAAAATTGATTTCGTTGAGTATGATTTACCCAATGGAATGCACGTCATTCTACATGAAGAACATGCTACCCCAATTGTTGCTGTTTCTGTCTTATATCACGTTGGATCGAAAAATGAGAATCCTGAAAGAACTGGATTTGCTCATTTTTTTGAACATTTATTGTTTGAAGGAACCGTAAATATCGAGCGCGGTGAATATAGCAAAATTGTAGAGCGTAACGGAGGTACCTTAAATGCAAATACTTCCCAAGACAGGACATTCTATTTTGAATTACTTCCATCCAATAAATTAGAACTTGGATTATGGCTTGAAAGTGAAAGGCTTCTTCATGCAAAAGTGGACACCAAAGGAATTGAAACACAGCGATCTGTAGTAAAAGAAGAAAAAAGACAACGTGTTGACAACCAGCCTTACGCCTCTTTTCTAACAGAAATGAGTAAACGCATGTTTCCAAACCACCCCTACAATTGGGTTCCAATTGGAAGTATGGAACACCTAGACGCGGCACAAGAAGAAGACTATGTGAATTTTTATAAAAACTACTACGTTCCTTCCAATGCAACCTTATCAATAGCAGGAGATATTGATATTGCCCAAACAAAAAAACTGATTGATCTTTACTTCAGTTCTATTCCGAAAGGACAAGCACTTAACTTATACCGTGATTTCGTAAATTATTCCGACGAGGAGTTTGAGAAAAAATATCAAATTGCAAAAAGTAAATTCGATGGTAAAAACTTTGTAGCATCGAAAAATCCAGAGGCTCAAAAATTGATTGCAAAAATGCTTAATACGCCAATTGAGATAAACAGAACTCAAAAGGACAAAGAGGCGATAAAAGGTATCATTAAAGATCAAATTGAAGATAACATTCAACTACCGGCAATTTTTATGGGGTATAAATTCCCAGAACAAACAAATTCTGATAGTTATGCGATTGAAATGATGAACGAAGTACTTTCTGGAGGTAGTTCTTCTCGAATAAATAAAACCATCGTAGAGAAAAAACAAATGGCCAATTTTGCATTCTCATTCAATTTTGGATTAGAAGATGCCGGCATGGGTATTTTCGCAGCAATCGCATCGGATGGAATTAGTCTGGATGACCTACAAAAAGAATTTGATGCACAAATTGAACTTATTAAATCAGAACTTATTTCACAAGAAGAATTTGAAAAAGTAAGAAATAAGTTTGAAAACGATCTTGTTTCTTCCAATGCAACCATTTCTGGAATATCAGAAAATCTTGCAGACAATCATGTTTATTATAAAAACACGAATCGTGTAAACACTTTAATGAATGAATATATGAAAGTGACCCGCGAGGACATTCAACGAGTTGCTCAAAAGTACTTTACTCAAGACGCTCGCATTATCTTACATTATGTTCCAAAATCAAAATAAAGGAAAGATGAAAAAAATTATTGTTTCAATTATCATAGCACTTCCACTATTTGCAAACGCACAAGTGGATCGATCCAAGCAACCAAAACCGGGGACTCCACCTGTAATCAACATAAAAGATTCTGAGGTTTTTACGCTTGAAAATGGAATCACAGTCATACTGTCTGAAAATCATAAATTACCACGTGTTTCATTCGATTTGGTTATGGGTTCTGACCCTAAAATTGAAAAGGCAGGTTTACCTGATATGGCAGGTTCATTGATTATGTCTGGCACAAAAAATCGATCAAAGGACCAGTTGGACAAGGAGATTGATTACATTGGAGCCAGTTTATCTGCCGACAACTCTTCATTGACACTGTCATGTCTCACAAAACACATGTCTAAAGGTTTAGACTTGATGACAGACGTTTTATTGAATGCCAACTTTCCAGAAAGTGAAGTGGAAAGAATCCGCAAACAAAATCAAGACAATTTGACGTCAACTAAATCGGATGCGTCTAGCATGGCAACAAATGCAACGGTAAAAATCAATTTTCCAAATCACCCATTTGGACAAGTAATGACAGAAGAATCTTTGGCTTCAATCACTCGAGAAGACATTGTAAAATACTTCTCGTCTAATTTCACGCCTGACGGCAGTTATTTAGTAATTGTTGGCGACATAACGCTGGACGAAGCCAAAAATACAGCTCAGAGGTATTTTGGTTCATGGAAAGGTACAAAAGCTTACAAGTCCGATCCCGGATTCGGTAAACCTGCTGAAGGAAACCAAGTGTATTTTGTAAAAAAACCAGGAGCAGTGCAATCCGTTGTGTATATTACATTTCCAATTAACATGAAAACGGGAGACAAAGATCAACTTCCTCTCTCTGTATTAAATGGAATTCTAGGTGGTGGTGGATTTGGAACACGTTTATTTCAAAACCTTCGAGAGAGCAAGGCATACACGTATGGATGTTACTCAAATGTAACAGTAACAGAAAACGGATCATGGATGTCAGCAGGAGGGAATTTTAGAAATGCCGTTACTGATTCTGCCATTACTGAAATAATGAAGGAGTTTGAAATCATTACAACCGAATTAGTGAAAGATGAAGAACTAAGCCTAACGAAATCCTCTATGAGCGGAAACTTTGGACGATCTTTAGAAAGACCTCAAACTATCGCGCGTTTTGCACTAAACATCAAGAAAAACAACCTAAATTCTGATTACTACAAGACTTATTTACAAAGATTAGAATCTGTGACAAAGGAAGATGTTCTGGCAATGGCTAAAAAGTACTTCACCTCCAAAAATTGTAATATCATTGTTGTTGGAAATGAGGACATTATTGAAAACCTAAAGAAATTCGATAGCGATGGAAAAATTCAAATGCTAGATCCTTTTGGAAATCCTCTTAAAGAAGGTAAACCAGCAGATATCTCAAAAGAACAATTGTTTGCAAATTATATTTCAGCGGTAACGCAAACATCCAATGTGAAAGACCTAAACAAAAAACTGAAAAAACTTAAGAGTTATGAATCAAAAACAGAATTGTCAAACCCTCAATTTCCGGGAGCGTTCATTATGTCTAATTATTGGATAGCGCCAAATACTGAAGCGCAAAAACTGGAAGGTATGGGTGCCGTTATGCAAAAATCATATTTTAACGGAAAATCCGGATACAATTATGCTCAAGGAAAACGAACTGACCTTACGGCGGAAGAAATTGTGAAAAAAAGCAAAACTCCAGGTCTCTTCACTGAGCTTTATCACATGGAACAAAATCTAACCTTACTTGGAATTGAAAATATCGACGGAAAAGAAATGTATGTCGTGAAACAAGTTGACGAAGAAGGAGAATCATTCATTTATTACAACAAATCCAATTTTCTAAAAGAAAAAGTCATGGCAATAAGAAAGCAAGGTGAGGAAACCGTTGAAACCACCATGACATATAGTGATTATAAGGATGTTGGAGGATTTTTGTTCCCGCACACCACTTCAATTGGTTTTGGTCCTTTTACCATGAGTGGTAAAGTAACATCAATTGTTTTGAATAAAAAACCTGATTTAAGTTCGTTTAAATAAGTTTACTATCATTATTCAGATTAGGCGACAATTTGTCGCCTTTTTTATTGGCATAATTTTTCGTAATTTCGTTTAACCATTTTCAGAAATCGTGTTAAAGAAATCTTCAATACTCTTTTTTCTCCTTTTCAGCCTGTCATCTTGTGTTGAGATTCTTGATGATTTATCACTTAATTTAGACGGATCAGGAACATTCAAATACACTATTAATTTGAGCTCCAGCAAAGTAAAGGTAAACTCCATACTAAAATTAGACAGCTTGGATGGAAAAAAAGTTCCTAAACTTCCAGAAATTAAATCCAAAATAAACGAATTCAAATCAATCCTTGCCAAACAGCCCGGAATATCTAACGTAAAAATCGAAACAAATGATCTTGAATTTATTGTAAAGTTTCAATGTGATTTTACCAATTTAACTACACTGCAAGAAGGAATAAAAAATGCAATATCAACTTTAGACTCCGATGCAATAACGCAAGAAAACATGAATCATAACTGGGTGTCTCTAAGCGGAAACAAACTAAGTCGAACAGTGCCTCAACTTTCATTGAAAAGATTAACAGAAATTAAGCAAAGTGACATGGATTTGCTTAAAACGGGGACTTACACATCAATTTCTCGATTCGTGAAAACAGTTCAAAAAACTGAAAACTCAAATGCCACAGTTTCCAAAAGTGGTATGGCGGTTATGCTTAAAGAAAATATGTATTCTCTTACAAAAAATCCTAAATTGTTGGAAAATACAATCTACCTCAATCAGAAGTAAGTTGGACATACACGAAAATGATTAACTTCGTACAAGTATCGAATTATTAAATTGCCCTTAATGAAAGCACTTCTTTTCGTCCTGTCGTTGTTAATCCTTCAATCCTCATTTTGTCAAAAATCAGAAGAACTAGTGCCCAGTGAAGCTGTTACCGTTTTTTCACTGAACAATATCAAACTACTTCAAAAAATTTCGTTAGATCAATTAGTTCAGTATGACTTTATGGAAGAATTACAACAAGAACTATTTGATGGGTCAACGAACGAGAAAACAATAAAGGATTCAGGTCTTGATTTCGACCAAAAACTAAATGTCTTTTTAGGAAAAAATAATGACTATTCATTGTCGGGTATTACTTTTGGCATTGAAAATAAAAGCAACCTATTTCTAGTTTTTGATGATTTCAAACCCATCGAATCTTCCTATAAAGGTGTAGAGTGGTATGATTCTTATTTGAACAATCTACTTATCAAAGAGAAGTGTGCAATTTTATTGAGAATTGAACCTAATGAGCGTAAAATTGATCTTATTACGGATTCTATTTGGTATGCTAGAGGAAATGGAAGTCCTTGGGGGGAATATAATATCGAAGAGGAAGCAGTTCCTTACGAAATTGATACTCTAGATAATAATGACGAAGATGAACCCGAAGAGATTGAAGAAGTAGAGCCTGTTGAATCATTAATGAAAAATTATTATGAACTAAGGGATAGTGTCCAATTCACTTTACAACAAGAATATGAGAAACAAGTTTTGGATGAATTGTTTCTTTCAAACAAACGACTGATTGTAACTGACCCCCGTTTTTCTGAACAAATTTCACATGAAACGGAAGGAACTTTTTATTTTGATTATTCGAGGAAATTAGACAAAAAAGGAAACTTATTTTATTTCAGTGGTGTGCTGCCAAATATATATTCTGAAATACATGAGTTGTATACAGACAATATCATTTTGGGAGATTTGGTTTTAGTTGATGACCACCTAGAATTCCAAGTAGAAACAAGGTACAACGAAAAACTTGGTGCAATCTACTCGAAATTGACAGATGCTAAATTGGACAACTCCGTTCGAAAATACATTCATGAAAATTGCCCTGCATATTTTATTTACAAAGTAAACTTACGAGAAGCATACGAAAAGGCTTTTGAAATCATTATGCCTATTTTATCAAAAGAAGAAAAAGACAAAGATCTTATTTCAAATGCCCTTCTACTGGATTTAATTAACGAATTTGTCAATAAAGATGCAGTTTTTGATACATACAAGGGTAGTTTGTTTGGTTCTTTTAATGGCGTAAAGAAAATCAAAACAAAAAAAATCGAATTTATATACGACGAACAAACTTTCGATTACTACGAGAAGGAGACAGAAGCAGAAGAAGACATGCCAATTTTCACCTTTGGGATTAATACAAAAAGACCAGATATTCCAGAAAAACTATTGAATTATATCTCAAAAATTTTATCGACCCGAAAGGACGTCAACTTGTATAGCACTAAGAAAGGAAAAGAAATTCTTTATTACACAATGGAAAAAGTAATTTTTAATGCTGCCCCAGTTTATTTTATTAATAAAAATGGCTTATTTATTATAACAAATGATGAAGACCTAGCGAAAAATTATTCTGATGGATATGAAGATAAAGCCATTTCAAACAAATCGTTAAAAAAAGCGCAACAAGGTGGTCTTTTGTATGCAAAAATGGACCTGAATTCAACTGTAAATCTATTCCCTAGAGATATTTTCTCTGCAAAAGAAAATGAAGTTATTGATGCTTTACGTGGCAGCACGGGACAAATGGAAATTGCTTCCGACAAAACCACAACGAAAAACACAAAAATCAATTTAACATACGATTTTAAAGCTGATCAGAATGGCCCCGGAAAGCATGTCCTTGAATTAATCAATGCCATGTATGTACTAATCAGATAATTCTATGGCTAAGAAGCTCTTCCTGATTATTGTTTTGGCGTTGGCGTTAGGCGCTTATCTCATTCTGAGACCTCTTCTTTTTGAGAAAGCAGCAGAGCCCAAAATAACAGACCGACTTCCTGATGAAGAGTTCATTGGTAGAGTCAATTTGTTGGCGTTTGCAAGAGAATCACAAAAAATCACTGAAAAAAATCAAGTTGCAACCAAGGATTTTTTATCCTACGATTTCATTTTGAGCCAAAGTAAAAATTACGGTATTAATTTTAACGATTCAACTTTTGTTTTCGGTAATAGCCGCGGAGAATTTGGATTGATAACTCAAGTAAAGGATAGTTCAAAAATTCTTTCAGGAGTGAATCGATTAAAAATTATTTACCCTATTAAGGATACATTGATTGATAACAAGAAATTATTTGTACTAAAAAAAGAAAAGCTATATTTCTATTACGATAAAAACTATTCGTTTATATACAAGGGTAATAATATTACTCAAAAATTTCTACGGATTCATCATGCAAAATCTGGAGGTGTTTCACCTAAGTGGAAAGAGTTTTTGTCCGAAAAGTTATTTAAAGAGGATCCTTTTGTAATTAGTACAAAAAGTCCCAAACTCAACGAATTTGGCTTGAACAAAGCTCTTTTTTCAATACATAGTGACTCAAGTCATTTCATTATTAAAACAGGTGTCACCAAGAATAACCCGCTAAATATTCGTATAAAAAATACTGGTTATAGTTTTGAAAAGAATCAAGAAACTACTGGATTTCTGGATCTACATATTGATCTTACAAAGTTTAAGGAGAAACCGGATGATCAATTTTTAAAAGCCATCAATAAATTTGCAAAACGAATAGCATTTCCAACACAAGAATTTTTGGACGCATGGGAAGGAGATATAACGTATCTTCAAGGAGGAACGACTAGTGTTTCCGAAAGCTATATTGAAACGGTTTTAGATGAAGAATTTAATCCAATTGAAGTAAGAAAGTCTAAGTCAGTACCCGTTCCTAAATATTCAATAATGTTATCTCTAAACGACAAAAAAGAACGTTTTTTCGAGTTGCTCAAACAAAAAGGAATATTAACAGTTGAAGGAAAAAAATTTCGCTTCTTAACCTCCCCTCCATTGTCAAGATTAGAACACAAAAATTACACTGTTTTTAATTCGGGGGATATGTTTCCAAAAATAATTGACTCAACTGTAAACAGTGGTTTTCAAATGTATAATGGAAAGAAATACGACTACCTAATTAAAGAAATACAAGAATCATTTATACTTGGAGAATTTAAAATTGAATTCAGTGACTTTGAGAATTACATCAAATCTCTTTAGTCAAGAAAATTGAGAAATTAACTTTTTTAAGTTACTTTTGAATAATGCGACTCATCTTACTTGCTATCATTTATGTAATTCTTATCCCCGCGTTATGTAACTCTCAAATTAAAATAAATGAGGGATGCAACAAAAATTATCAATCATTAATTGACGAAGATGGTGACTCTCCTGATTGGTTGGAAATACATAATAGTGGTGCAGAAAGCATACAATTAGCGAATTATTTTTTATCCGATAATTTAGATAATAAAACTTTATGGCAACTACCAAATAAAATAGTGGGGCCTGGTGAATTTCAAACCGTTTTTTGTAGCGGAAAAAACCGCTTAGGTAGCTCACCCTTTGTGAGTGTTCTGAACAATCAATCCTTTACACCAACGAGTGGTTGGAATCAACATAATTTTACAAACTCGTACTTGTGGGATGGCGTTTCAAACATTATTGTAAACGTTTGCTCATACAATTCTATCCAATATACCGCAAACAGTAGTTTTTTTCAATCACCTACTTCCTTTGCCTCTTCTGCTGCTGCTTTTAACGATGGAAGCGACTTCTCGTGCTCAGCCATTCTTGGAGGCGTATATTTTCAAAGACCCAATATTAAATTTAATAATATCCAAATTGGCTTCGGAACAATTCAAAATTCAGGCACAGATTATCCTGCACCTTATGGAAATTGGTATTGGTGTGCAAAACATCAATTCTTGTTTCGAGCAGAGGAACTACTTGCCGCGGGATTGACTGCGGGTCCGATCAATTCGCTTTCATTCCAAGTATCGAGTACTCCAGGTGAATTTTATGATTATATTACTTTCTCGCTTAATTCAACAAATCAAACTGAGCTTCAGGCTGATTTCCTTCCACTACAAGGCAATCAACTTCATACCAATTTTAAATTGAGTGGCGATGGAGAAAATGTTTATCTATTTGACAACAATGAACAGTTAATCCATTCTCTTGAAATCAAAAGCCCACAAACCGATATCAGCGTTGGATTACAACCGGACGGTAGTGATGTCATTAAGTGGTTAAATCCAAGTCCAAATTCAACAAACAATACCTCATCTTTTTTCACCGACACCTTAAAAGAACCCTTATTTAGCATCCAATCAGGTGTGTTTTCAAACATCCTAAATCTATCATTATCCAACCCCAATCAACAAAACACAAAACTTGTTTTCACGCTTGACGGATCAACTCCGAACATAAATTCCACAGAATACACAACACCGATTCAGATTATTAATAATACCGTTGTAAGGGCAAAAGTTTTTCCTTTAGGTAGCTCTTCTTTATTACCAAGTGAGACTGCTAGCTCAACCTACTTAATCGGCATTTCACATACTACACCTATTTTACTCGTAACAACCGATAATGAAAACCTTTTCGGGCCTACAGGTATATTTGACAATTATAACAGTGATTGGATAAAACCGGCGCATGCTACTTACTTGAATGAGGGGACGGGACACCCTTTTCTGTTTGAAACAAGAACAGCGATGCGCATGGATGGAGGAGCCGGAGGCAGTAGATCACATCCCCAACATAGTTTTAGACTTTCGTTTGATCACGGAGCATTAGGTGAAAATCCAATTGAATATCCGCTAATACCAGATCGCCCGAATCGTTCAAAATATAGTGACATTTATCTACGAAATGGTAGTAATCAATATTTAGTATTGCCCTACAAAGATGCTTCACAGGTTCGCATGATGAGCGAGGGAACAAACAATTATTATTCTGCTTATAGACCAGTTTCCGTATACATAAATGGACAATATTTCGGACTGTATGAATTACGTGAGAAATTCAATACTGAATATTTTGAACAACATGATGGCGCAACAAAAGACTCCATTGAAATATTATCTCTTAGTTATTTTTACAATTTAATCTTAAGAGCAGTAGAAGGAAGTGTTGATCATTTTTGGGATTCATACAATGCTTTCCTAGATGTTAATCCTTCCGATTCAGAATATTGGAATCAGGCAGATCAATTTTTTGATTTAAAGCACTATTCAGATTATATCATCGCGGAATCCTGGATGGGAAATGTTGATTGGCCAACAAATAACATAAAGATTTACAGATCTGACAAAACCAATAACAGATGGAGATTCGGGCTAATCGATTTAGAATTGTCCATGCAGCCCAATGGTTGGACAAGTTGCACGGACAATCATATTCGCTATATGTTGGACAGAGATCCAAATATCCCCTACATTAATATTTGGCTCAGAGGAATTCAAAATGAATTTTACCGCAATTATTTTATCAATCGATTTGCCGACCTAATGAATACTAGTTATAAGAATGAGAACCTTTTGGAAAGAGAGGAGTCCTTTTTTCTAAGCATGTATCCCGAAATGGACAACGAATATTCACGTTGGGGAGATCCAAATAATGTGAATGGTCAATTGGCTCAATTTACTCAAAACCACTTCATTTTTAGGAGTGAGCTTACTTGCAGGAATGAGGTCGTTCGAGACAATATTGTATCTGAATTTAACTTAGCTAAACAGGTAAATATTAACCTTCAAATTGAGCCAGATAGCGCTGGATTGATCCATTTAAATACCATTCAACCAACCAATTACCCTTGGTCGGGAGTTTACTTTGATGGAGCCCCTATTGAACTTAATCCAATTGCGAATTCTGGATATGAATTTTCACATTGGAAGCCAAATGTTTTTATTTCTGACACGTTGAACGATAGTTTAAATTGTAATGTTTCGATTTCAAACACGACGTTTACAGCTGTTTTCAAGAAAATACCTGAGCCTCTCGACGGCCCCGATATTCATTTCAATTTATACCCAAATCCGGCATCATCCGCTCTCATCTTACAACATGATAATAAAACACTTGCCAAAGAATGCATGTATGAAATCTTTGATTTGAATGGGCGAATTGTTAGTCAGGGTGGTCTAAATACAAATACATTGCAAACTCCTATCGACATAAGTTCACTTCGTTCATCAATGTATTTAATACGAATAAAAAAAGCGGAATCAACTCTAGAAATGCTTCGCTTTATTAAAGAATAATTATTTCCGTTTAAATATTGGAACAGTAGAACATGGTTCGCCAAACATCAATGATTTCACATGAGGCATAAGGAACTTAGTCAGTTCCAACATCGCAAAATCGGGATAAGGTATTTTGGAACACCCTTTCACGATAATTCTTGCGTCTTTAATCGTTTCTATATCCGTTTTTTGAATTTCTGAAATTATTAATTGCTTAATTAATTCCTCTTTGGATGAATTACAGTAAAATTTAGCATACTCTTCAAGTGCGGAGCCCACCAGCATATAGGCCCAAGCAGGAATAATAGCATCCGTTGAGCAAGTTATTAATACAACCTTATTTGTGTAGACAGTCCAGTCGTTGGTTTTAATCCAATTTCGAAAATCTTTTTCTTTGAGCACTAGTCCTTGCCACAATTGATTTGATAAATCAATGATTTCAATTTTATCTTTGGGCTCATAGTTGGCCAAATCTATTGGTACTAGTCCACTATCTTTTACTTTATTTTTAATTTCTTCCATAAATACAACAGAACAAAATTACACCTATTATTAGATCAATCTTTCATGAAAAATAAATTTATATTCGATTTTTTTTATTTGAAGGATTTTAAAAAATGAAAGAAATAAAGATTGAAATCATTAAATTTGTAAAGCTTAAAAATGTGTGTTCTTGGCGAATAATTCAATTGTAATTTATTTTATATGAAAATCTTAGTTTGTATTAGTAAGGCTCCCGATACGACATCAAAGATTGCTTTCACTGCAGGCAATACATCTTTTGATGAAACTGGAGTTCAATTTATTGTAAATCCTTATGATGAATGGTATGCTCTTGTTCGTGCATTAGAAATCAAGGAAAGTATTGGTGGTTCTGTTACTATTATCACTGTTGGAAATGCTTCAGATGAGGCAATTATGAGAAAAGCGCTGGCTATTGGGGCTGATGATGCTGTGAGAATTGATTCTGACCCAAAAGATGCTTACTATACGGCTATGCAGATTGCCGAATATGCTAAAAATCAATCATTTGATTTGGTTTTAGTTGGTAAAGAAACAATAAATTACAATGGCTCACAAGTTGGAGGCATGCTTTCTGAAGCACTTAAGTTACCTTTTATTTCTCTCGCTTCAAAGTTGGATGTTTCAGGAAATAAACTTACCCTTGAAAGAGAGATTGCAGGTGGAGTTCAAGTTGTTGAAGTGGAAACTCCCGCAGTAATTTCATGTGCCAAGGGGATGGCCGAACAAAGAATTCCAAATATGCGTGGCATTATGGCAGCCAGAACAAGACAATTAACAGTTCTTCCTGCCGCAAATGTGGAAGAATTAACCTCTTATGTGAATTATGATTTGCCTGCCGCAAAAAGTGCCTGTAAAATGATTATGCCAGACAACATGGATGAATTAGTTCAATTACTTCATAATGAAGCAAAAGTTATCTAACTCTTAAAAAGAAAAAAATGATACTTGTATATATAAACGCTGAAAATAATTTATCGAAAGCTGCTAAGGAAACAGTCACTTATGCCAAAAGATTAGGTGATCAAATTACAGTTGTTACGAACGGAAAGCTAGGAGGTGACGCTTTATCCCAAATTGGTGAATATGGAGCTTCCTCTGTTTTAGTGGATCGTTCAGTTTCTTCTGATGACACTGAACAATTGGTTGATTTAATTGCTGCTGCTACCGAAAAAACGGGGGCAAATACATTAATTTTTTCTCACGATTTAATTGCCAAAGCTGTTGCGCCGAGATTGTCGGTACGTTTAAATGCTGGTTTGATTTCAGGTGCAACTGATGTTCCAAATACCGATGGAGCAATTAAAGTGAATGTTTTCTCCGGTAAAGCATTTGGATTTGTAAAAGTGAATTCTGCAAAAAGAATAATATCCTTGTTACCAAATAGCTTACAACCTGAATCAACTGGTTCGGCTTGTTCTGTAGAGGAGTTTTCAAGTGGAGCTAATCCTGGTAGAGTTAATTTAATCACTACCAAAAAACCAGAAGGTGAAATCCCACTTCCTGAAGCTGAATTGGTGGTTTCTGCCGGTCGTGGATTAAAAGGTCCGGAAAACTGGGGTATTGTGGAGGATTTAGCAAAATCTCTTGGTGCAGCAACTGCATGCTCAAGACCTGTAGCAGATATAGGGTGGAGACCTCATCATGAGCACGTTGGGCAAACTGGTGTAGCAATTCGTCCAAATCTTTATATAGCCGCTGGAATCTCGGGAGCTATTCAACATTTAGCTGGAGTAAACGGATCCAAGGTAATTGTAGTAATCAATACAGATCAAGAAGCACCATTTTTTAAAGCTGCAGATTACGGAATCGTAGGCGATGCGTTTGAAGTGTTACCAAAATTAACTGAAGCAGTTAATAAGTTTAAAGCTTCTCAGAATTAATTTGAGGTATTGATGCAAAAAATTAAATTGGTAATATCCGGTTTATCATACAGTCAGACACAATCTGGGGCTTATGCACTGATGTTGACTGAAGTTGGGGGTAAAAGAAAGCTGCCCATTGTGATTGGAGGATTTGAAGCACAAGCCATTGCGGTTGAATTAGAAAAAATGAAACCCAACAGACCACTTACTCATGATTTGTTCAAGAGTTTTGCAGTCGCTTTTGAGGTAGAAATAAAAGAAATAGTTATCTATAATTTTGATGAAGGTATTTTTTACGCAAAAATAATATGTGAAAAAGATGGTGTAACTACTGAAATTGATTCAAGAACTTCGGATGCAATTGCTATTGGTGTTCGATTTGATTGTCCTATTTATACTTTTGATAAAATTCTTGAAGATGCGGGAACACTCATAGACGATGAGTTTGACCAAGAAGATTTGTCTAATTTTGAAGACGAAGTAGATGAATTTGAAAACGCAACAGAAACACTTTCTCTTTCTTCGACAGAAGATTTAGAAAAATTACTTAAAGAAGCTATTGAAAATGAAGATTATGAATCAGCCTCTAAAATCCGAGATGAATTGAAAAATCGAGGGATTTCATGAGTGTGAAACTGCGCTTGGTTATTATGAGTTTTCTCCAGTTTTTTGTTTGGGGAGCTTGGTTAATCACCGTTGCAAATTATTGGTTTGATACAAAACATTGGGCAGGCGTTGAATTTGGAGCTGTATTCAGTACCTTGGGCTTGTCTTCGTTGTTTATGCCCACTATTGCTGGAATCATTGCTGATCGGTGGGTAAATGCCGAAAAACTTTATGGTGTATTGCATGTTTTGGGTGGGATAGTTTTATTATATCTTCCTCAGGTAAAAGATTCAAACACCTTCTTTTGGGTAATCTTTTTGGCCATGATTTTCTATATGCCTACAATCGCCTTGTCCAATTCGATTGGATATACTGTATTAAAATCAAAAAATTACAATGTAATCAAAGACTTTCCTCCAATCCGCGTTTGGGGAACCATTGGTTTTATTGCTGCCATGTGGACTACAAATTTAACAGGAAGTAAAGCAACTGAAGGTCAATTCTACATCGCAGCATTTGCGGCAATATTCCTTGGAGCTTATTCATTCATCGCCATACCGAATTGCCCCCCATCAAAAGAAACACCCTCAAATTCGTCATTTTTAGAACTCTCTGGGCTTAATGCTTTTTCGCTTTTTTCACAATATAAAATGGCGATTTTCTTTTTATTTTCAATGTTTTTAGGAGGTGCTTTGCAGTTGACAAATATGTATGGTGATTTGTACATTTCGGAATTTAAAAAAGTGCCAGAATATGCAAACTTGTGGGTGGTTGAACACTCAACGATCATAATGTCGATTTCACAAATTTCAGAAACTATTTTTATCCTTGCTATACCTTTTTTCTTGAAAAAATTTGGTATCAAAAAAGTTATGTTAATCAGTATGGTGGCTTGGGTGCTTCGCTTTGGACTGCTTGCCTATGGAAATCCAGCTGAAGGTCTTTGGATGATTATTGTTTCTTGCATTGTATATGGAATGGCTTTTGATTTCTTTAATGTTTCTGGTTCTTTGTTTGTGGAAACAACAGCTTCATCAAAAATCCGATCAAGTGCTCAAGGTTTGTTTATGATGATGACCAATGGATTTGGGGCAATTATGGGGAGTTATTTAAGCGGAATTATTATAAAATATTACTATACGTTAGAAAATGGGGACAAGAATTGGCAAGGGATCTGGATTGCTTTTTCAATATATTCTGCAATAATAGCAGTCCTTTTTGCTATCTTATTCAGACACAAACACAATACTTCAGAAATTCAAAATTTACAGCATTGATTACCCTTCTTTTCACAGAGTGTTCCTTTTGTATTTCAGTAAAAAAGTTGTAACTTCGCCACTCAAATTTGAGTCGTGTCATTTGGAATAAAAATATTTACAGGTAGAGCTTCACACCAACTTGCACAAAACATTGCTAATTGTCATGGAACAAAATTAGGGAATGTAAAAGTAAATGTCTTTAGCGATGGTGAATTTCAACCTTCTTTCGAAGAAACCGTGAGAGGTCAAGATGTATTTCTTGTCCAATCTACGATGCCCCCTAGTGACAATTTATTTGAATTACTTTTGATGGTTGATGCTGCCAAAAGAGCTTCGGCACGAAAAATTATTGCGGTAATTCCATATTTTGGTTTCGCACGACAAGATAGAAAAGACAAGCCAAGAGTAGCCATTGGGGCAAAGTTGGTGGCAAACATGCTCATGTCCGCCGGTGTTGACCGCGTTATGACGATGGATCTTCATGCTGATCAAATTCAAGGGTTTTTTGAAGTGCCCGTAGATCATCTGTATGCATCCACTTTGTTTTTAAAAGAAATCGAAAAATTAGATGTAGAAAATGTTGTTATGGCGGCACCTGATGCTGGAGGGGCAAAAAGAGCAAATTCTTACGCTAAAAAATTAAACACAGGTCTAGCCCTTTGTCATAAACACAGAAAAAAAGCCAACGAAATTGCAGAGATGACTGTCATTGGGGATGTTTCAGGTAAAGACGTGATTATCATCGATGATATGTGCGATACTGCTGGAACTTTGACGACATCGGCAGATTTGTTTATGTCCAAAGGAGCTCGAAGCGTGAGGGCCTTCTGTACCCATGCCGTTTTATCAGGTCCGGCATATGAAAGAATAAATAATTCGCAGTTAACAGAACTAGTTGTGACAGATACTATTCCATTAACTCAGAAAAGTGATAAAATACGTGTGATTTCGGTTGCGGATTTATTTGCTGATGTAATCAAACGTGTAATCAATAATGAATCTATAAGCCCACATTTTGTAATATCTTAAAATAAATAATAAATGAAAACAGCACAATTGAGCGGTTCACCAAGAGTGAACGTAGGGAAAAAGGATGCTACCGCATTAAGAAATGCAGGAAGAGTTCCTTGTGTGCTTTACGGAACTGGTGAGCAGACTCACTTTCACGTAAAGTTAAACGATATTGAAAAAATCGTTTATTCACCTGAAGTTTATCAGGTTGAATTAGATGTTGAAGGTAAAAAAGCACGTGGTATTATTCGTGAGTTACAGCAACATCCCGTAACTGATCGTATTCAACACGTAGATTTTCTTGAATTAACAGATACAAAAGCTGTTACTGTCGGATTACCTGTAAGAATTACCGGTTCTTCTCGCGGTGTTATGGCTGGGGGTAGATTGATGCAGGTATTTAGAAGATTGCGATGTCATGGACTTGCAAAAGATCTTCCAGATGCAATTACTTTAGACATTACCAAACTTAGAATTGGTCAGTCTATTCGTGTTAAATCAATTGATATTCCGGGAGTTACCTTCTTAGATCCTGCAAATGCAGTGGTTGTTGCGGTTAAAATGGCTCGTGGTGCTGTTAAAGGTGCTGACGCTGGAGATGATGACGAAGAAGAAGAGGCATAGTCTTTTTCAATCAAATATTTATGATGAAAGTCGCTTTAGGGCGACTTTTTCATTCAATAAAAGTTATGACGATTGGATAGTAACTCAATGTTTTGACCATCATAATCGATACCAAAAATCTTTGGTATGGATCTAGAACAATGGCGCGACCATAAACCAAAAGAATTTGATCCTGTGTTTAACAACATCATCCAATCTCCTTCATCTATGGGTGGTAAGCTTTTATTTTTTATTAGATAATCGCCAGCAAAACACAAAGGGCCGGCAATATCATACGTGATTTCATTACCGGATTTTCTGCTCAGCCTATCATTTAATACAATAAAATCTATACCTCTTGGTTTTGTGTAAGCATCCCGCATTAAATAGTCTGCGCCCAAATGAATAAATGCCACGTTTTTTTGTCCTCTTTTCAAAGAATACTCCACCTTGGAAATAGCATAAGCAGTATAAAAATAACACCATTGTCCGAACTCGGTAATTATCTTGTAATTTTTTAATCCAGGAATAGCCCTAAATAAACCAGAAGAATAAATTTGCATTCTAGACTCCTTGTTTTCGTAAAGAATTTCAGGAGGCAAGCCTCCACCGATATCAAGATACTCTATACGACGAGAACAATTATTTTCATTGAGAGCTACATTCGCTTGGTCAGCCAGATTTGAAAGAATATTAACTGCATCTATTGCACAATCAATATTATTCATGTGACTACCCGCATGCACATGTAGCTGGGTAACAGGGTATTTCAAAATTGCATCGATAATTTCCGCTTTTTCGATAATAGGAACTCCAAATTTTGATTCATCGCTACTAACATGATATAGCGAAGGAGATCCGGCGTCAATCATGGGATTAATTCGTATTCCTAAAGTAAAACTTGGATGCTCAGGCATTCGATTTAGTTCTTCTAAACAATTGACATTAATTCTAATACCTGGAAAGTGATCATGGCAATAATTGATTTCATGTCGTGTCTTAACCGGAGAATCAAAAACAATTTTTGAAAACTCAGCTCCCGCCTTTACCGCCAATTGCACCTCTTCAAGTGAAGCAGCTTCAAGACCATATCCAAGTTTTACCAGATGTTCCAAAACCTTGGGGTGTGGATTGGTTTTTACCGCAATGGCATGAATAGAAGTCTCGGGAAAAGAAGATGTTAAATGAGCCAAATATTTATTTAACTGATTCCAAGATTGACAAATTACTGCTGTATCATTAGCATCAACAAATTGTTTAGAAATTAGTGCCGCCAAAGTCCATTCCGCCTCTTCTAATAATAAACTCATGCAAATAATTTTGAAACAGATTCCTCAATTATCTCAATCATTCTGAGGTCATTTTTTGGTTCAAACCGGCGATTTAGTAATTGTCTTCTCACGGAATATGAACCAATTGCTAATCGGATAAAAGATTTTTCACCATACTGAACGGGTTGACCCAAAAATACCCGATTGAAACCATCAAGGCCATCGTGTTCTGTCAGGACCAAATAATCAAATAGCTTTTTAAGCTCTGTATTGTTAAGCGCCCTCCCTCCTACCAGAACCATAAAGGAAACAATACTATCATTAGTGAGTTCCATATTTGGCATGAGCTGAAACATATCACTTTGCGCAAGTCTGCCTGTTACAACTTGATTCCAGCGACGAATTAATGCATTAGATTCTTCTTGAGGAAATGTTAAATACGCTTCCATTTCCCGCAGAGCAACTTCCCAACGTAGGCGTAATCCAACATTTTTAAAAGGAGTCAAATTTTTTCTGATGTTTTCCAATTGTTCAGGAAAGTCATAGGCTGAAAAAACGTGACTGAATAATTTCGCTGAATTACCTGAAGCTTCTCTCAATTTTTCAGTCCATGCTGATGGGACTAATAAAGCTCCACAAAATGGGGGCGCCTGATAAAATTTGGAGCCGGTAACCATTATCATTACTCCCTTATTTATTAAATCATAAATAAGCTTCCTGTCTGTTCTAAACTGACACATATCCACTACCCACATGATTTCCGGAAAATCATCAATAATTTGAAGGTCGTCTTTAATCCCTGATTTACTCCCAAAGACTAAATTTCCAATAATTGGATCATTGGGGTGTTTTTCGATAATAGAACGAATAGCCTTATTCCTATTTGCAATGTGTCCACTCTCCTCTCTTGCGGCTAAATAATGAACATTAGAAACAATGTCAAAAGAAATCTTTTCTCCCATTGGAATTCTTTCTCCAAATTGATTCCACTCAGAATAATAACAAAATTCTGCAGCTAATTTTGACCCAGAACCTAGTTCCTCCGGACAGGAAACTATATTTATAATGGGTTTATTGGGCATTAGCATGGCTTGAAACAACAGAGGTAGATACATCATATCACTGCCGCTCGGGCCATAATACACATCAAAACCTAATTCTGTGTTATTCAAGAGGTTATGTAATCTTTTTGTCTGATCATTTAGTATTTGAGTATAATTTTCATCCTTATAATTTTCCAAGAACTCTAACCCAATGTCATAACCGAATGGTGTAAAAGTTCCGCATGTACATGAACCGCGTTGGAATAAACCCTCAAACTTAACTGGATTCAAGTGGTATTTATTCGCATCTGTTTCTGGACGCAAAAAAATTCGCTCATCACATCCGGTCGTTACTGTATCAAGTATAGTATTTGAAACTTTTAGCATAATTTATTGTTCTAATTTCCGGTAAAACCGTCTTTTTTCGCCCGAATTTTTACATTGCAAAGTTAACCAACAATAATGAGTATCATGAATCAAATCGCAGCTTGATTCTTTGATTTTTGAAATCCAATCTGTTGATATATCATAATGACCATCAAATTCAAAATCACCATCATAATAGTGCCGAACTAATTTCAAAGAATTATCATTCAAAATTTCCAATTTATGCCACGCTGCTTCTCCGATTCCTCCCAAATAAATAAAATCGCTTGCTATTCCATTTGGCAACTTTTCGGGCGGATGCATTAATCCAAGCTTAGCATCAGAAGGTAACTCTTTAGCTTTGCTAGAGAAAAATGATTCTAATGATTTTACAAAAATATCTTTTAACGCATGAACATGCATTTTCTTAAAATAGTTAGCTTTCCCATGATTCCAAACGATGAATGAACCATCTGAAGTTGCGGCAACAACATTAAAGTAAGGCGTTGGAGCAAAGGTTATTGGTAGCTTAAATCTTCTGCGATAAGTAGATCCAGTATTCCAACCTGCTAATAATGATTTTGAAACAAATCGAGCACAATTAGAATCATTACTATTGAACGATCGATAACGCATATATCCTCTGTCAATTACAGATTTGACATACATTAATACATTTAAAATATTCGTTTCGTAATTTAAAGAGGCAAACATTGGTCCATCTCCGTGAGTGGCTAATTTGATTTCTTCTAGCACTTTACATAAGGACTCAAAATTTAGAAGCTTACCATCTTTAGACCATTCTGGAGATAAATTAATCTTCAATTTAGGGTCGGTTTCAGCAGAACGAGTTCTTCCAAATCCGAGAGGGGTTATGTATCGTCCAAAATCAAAATACAAAAATTCAGAGTCTAAAACGACAACCATTGCAGCGTGTCCTACCTTGAAATTGATGTTTTTTAAAATCCTAGCTTTTTTCAAATATTGCCAAAACTTCTCTGGGGCTCGCGCTGTTAATTCAGGCCATGCAATAGGAATTACTGCAGAGTTATTATTCTTCGATATTAAATCGTGGATTTGCTCTAATGAATCAGTAAGTAAGCGCAGTCTTTTCTCCATTTCTGTTACAAGAAATCCAAATTTAATTATTTTTCATCAATCATACAGAAAGAATAATTCATGCAAAAAAGCATGGTAAATTACCATGCTTTCAAAAAATAGATATTCATTGTTTTTTTATTTCACTAATAATAAAGCATAGTAAATTAATGCTGCTAACAAACCGCTTACAGGAATTGTCAAAATCCAGGCCCAAAGAAGGTTTATTGTTACTCCCCATCTTACTGCACTTAATCGTTTTGTAGCTCCTACACCAATTATTGAACCTGTGATAGTGTGTGTTGTAGAGACTGGTATTCCAAAATTACTTACTGTAAATAAGGTTAACGCTCCAGCGGTTTCAGCACAAACACCTTCAAGCGGGGTAACTTTCGTAATCTTTGTTCCCATTGTTTTAACAATTTTCCAGCCACCCATTAAAGTTCCTAAACCAATCATTAAATAACATCCAAAAGCTATCCAAAAAGGCATGGTTTCAGACTGCACTTTCGTTTTAATTTTGTGTCCTTTAATCAATTCCCCTTTTTTAGCATCTATTTGTGAGGTGAAAATAGAAGCATATTTGTATTCTGTATTTAATTTTTTATCATAAAAAATGGGTGTATTTGCTTTGGCATCATATAAGGTGTCTCCCTTTGTAAATACCTCCAATTTATGCATGCTTTTTTCAATTACCTTAATGTCTGGAGAGTGCGCAATATCACTGTATTTTTTATTGATTTTTTTGTTCGCATAAACGACTTCCTGAGTGCCTGCGTCCTTGATATCTTTCCCTTCTTTGAAGAAGATTTTTCCATTGACTTCAGCAACTTCCGGTTTGAATTTTTCTTTCTTACCATCTTTGTTTTCAAATTCAATTTGAACCAATTCAGTTATTTTAAAATCTTCAGGGATTTTTTCAGTTAATTTACCTTCTCTGCCCAAATTTCCATAAACCAAAAGTGCCGCGCAGATAATACCCATAACCTTTTGAGAGTCAGCTCCTCCATGTCCTAATGAAAAAGCGGCTGAAGATAATAACTGCAATTTTTTGTGCATTCCTGCTTCACGCATAGCTGAAGGTCTTTTACCATGTGCTATTTCGAACCAAATGTAAACCAGAACAAAAATGGCAATCATTCCTATAACAATGTACATCATAATAGGCTTCACATCCAGATAATCTACCATATACAACATTGCCTCAACGGTAATAAAGGTCAATACTCCAATAGCAAGCATTTTTTTCCAAAACGCACGACTTATCGTGACGAGGGCTATCAACAGGGCTATCATTCCACCGATAAATGGTGCTAAAAAGATAAACAAACCAACTTTGATAATTTCTGCACTGGCTATTACATCAAATCCTGCATGAGCAACTGCAGCACCTGCAAATCCACCAATCAATGTGTGTGAGGAAGAAGAAGGAATGCCAAGCCACCAAGTTAACAAGTTCCAAAAAGTAGCTGCAATTAAACCAGCCAAAATAACCCACAAATCAATGGCATTGTTATCCACTGTTTTGGCTACTGTGTTTCCAACGCTCATATCAAAAACCCAAAAAGCAAGGACATTAAACGCGGCAGCCCAAACTACAGCTTGAAACGGTGTTAAAACTTTGGTCGATACAACTGTCGCAATGGAGTTTGCGGCATCATGGAAACCATTGACCAAATCAAACAAAAGAGCAATAACAATTACTACGATTAATAGCGTAAACATGGCTTTTCTGAATTAATTTAATTATGCGTACTTAACAACTATGGATTCAATAACATTTCCTGCGTCTTCGCATTTATCTGTAATAATTTCCAAAACTTGATAAATTTCTCGTCTTTTAATTAGTTCTTTAGCATCAACATCTGAATCAAAAAGTTTTTCGATACTTGAATCAAAAATCTCATCTGCTTGATTTTCAATACTATTAATCTTAATTACACACTCGACTATTTTATGTGTGTTTTGAAGGTTTCTAATCTCTGAAACAGCACTTTTTACGGCTAAAACAGCTTCCAAAATAGCTTGAGCTGACTTTTGAATTCCATCATCACCAATTGCATCAATACGATAAAAGTTTATTTTTTTACCCGCACCATAAATATTATCGGCGATATCATCAAGTGCTGTTGCCAAGCTATGAATATCCTCGCGATCGAACGGAGTAATAAAATTTCTACCTAGTTCAATAAAAATATGATGAGTCACTTCATCGTTTTTATGCTCAATATCTTCCATTTCTTTAATGAGTGACATTCTTTTATTGAAATCGGGCTCATTTACAACCTGAATGAACTTTTTTGCCAATTGCTCCAAATTTTCAGATGCGGATTCAAATAAAGAATAAAATACTTTGTCTTTTGGAAGGAAATACTTTAAAAAACCTGCTGCCATAATTTATTATTTTAGGCAAATGTAAACGAAGTTTTCGTGTGAATTTAAAATTTCCAATTTGTTAACGTAAAGATAACTTTGGAAGAATTATTACGAAAACATTAACCTCTTTGAAATCTTCTTATTGTAAAAGAAGCACTATGTTTTTCATCTATTTCCTGATTGGAAATAACCTCTGCTTTCCAGTTTGCGGAATCAAATTCGGGGAAAAAAGTATCTGCATCATAAACTTGATTAATTTCTGTAATATACATCTCTTCTACCCGATTACTTTTCAGAGCCAAATTATAAATCTCGCCACCTCCAATTATAAAAATAGTTTTTTCGTTTTCGTCTTTAAAATAATCTAAACAAGCGTCTAATGATGTAAAAATCAAACAATCTGGAGCAAGAAAATCACTATTCCTTGTAAGAACAACATTCAATCTGTTCGGTAATGGTCGAAATTTCTCTGGAATGGAGTCATAATTTTTCCTTCCCATCACAACAACTTGATTCTGAGTCGTTTCTTTAAAAAACTTCATATCATTCGGAAGGTGCCACATCAAGTCATTGTTTTTTCCAATTCCTCGCTCTGCATCCATTGCTACTATTAAAGACACCTTCATGTTAAATTGCTACTTCTGCTTTAATGTGTGGATGAGGATCATAATTTAACAATTGAAAATCTTCGAATTTGAAGTCAAAAAGATCTTTCACATTCGGATTGATTTTCATCTGAGGCAAGGGTCGAAAATCACGCGTCAATTGGAGTTTTGCTTGATCCAAATGATTTGAATACAAATGTGCATCTCCAAGGGTGTGAACAAAATCACCAGGTTTCAAACCACAAACCTGAGCCATCATCATAGTTAACAATGCGTATGATGCAATGTTAAATGGAACTCCCAAAAATGTATCTGCACTTCGCTGATAGAGCTGACAGCTTAATTTACCATCAGCCACGTAGAATTGAAAAAAAGCATGACAAGGGGGAAGAGCCATTTTATCAATTTCCCCTACATTCCATGCAGAAACGATTATTCTTCTTGAATCCGGATTATTTTTTATCTGATCCAATACTTGTTTTATCTGATCAATATGTCTACCATCCGCTGTTGGCCAGCTTCTCCACTGCGAACCGTAAACGGGTCCTAAATTTCCATTTTCATCAGCCCACTCATCCCAAATGGAAACATTGTTTTCCTTCAAATAGTTGATGTTCGTATCTCCTTTCAAAAACCACAAGAGTTCATGAATAATCGAGCGCAAATGCAATTTTTTGGTGGTCACACAAGGGAATCCTTCATTTAAATCGAAACGCATTTGATAACCAAAAACTGAGATTGTTCCCGTTCCAGTCCGATCTTCCTTTTTCGTTCCGTGATCTAAAATATACTGAAGTAAATCGTGGTATTGTTTCATGATGAAATTCACTTTTAGTGATTACAAAAATAATCTGAAAAGAGACTCTTTCAATCAATTCAAAATCTGAATTATAAACATTTTTTGAATATCCATTGGATGATTCTAATCCAAATACAACACGCGTCCTTTTTCATAATCAACTGAATAGCCAAATTGAACCACTTTGTTTTGACCAGTTGGAATGTTGAATTTCCACGTGATAATTCCGGTTTCTTCGTTTAATTCACCCGATTCGAGTTCATTTTGCTTCACTTTGATATCATTATTTGTACTTATCGGAAATTGATCTTTTAAAATTAACGGAATGTCTGCACCTCCATTATTTCTGATTTTAATCTCCCAAAGGGCTTCGTATTTCTGTCGAGAACCGATTATTTTATTGCTACTTTTATCTTTCACTTTGGTGCGATCAACACTCAATTTGGAATCTTTACCAAAAGAAAAAGAAAGTGTGTCTTTGGTTGAATTGATATCAATAAACGATTTTCCAATATACGTTCCGTCAAAGTATATGTTTGATTCTCCACTCAATAAATTCAGTTTCTCCCAACCTGTAACTTGAGCAGTTAAAAATACAGCAGGGTCAATTTTGGGTGCTGTATGGTATTCATAGTCAGCATTTAATTGGAATTTATCAATTTGAACTCGGTGATCCATTCCGTCGGTTGGTATCGTCATTTTGGATTGGATGATATATTCTACTCTTAAATCTTTTTTTACCACTTCTGTTTGAGCATAATTTGCCTTTTGTTGCACTTTCTCTCCGTCAATAAACAAATCATTTCCCTTATTTCGACTACCTCTTATTCGAACATCTTCCACGCGCTCGTATTCGCTATTGGAATTGGCATTTATAATTACTCCATTCATAAAGCCATAAGATGCTGGAATGCCACCTGTAATTACCCTTATGCTATCAGCATTTTTGCCAAATTCCCAACCATAAGTCGTACTTCCGGTTGACCAACCGTTATTCAAAACAAGTTCGTCTGATTTTAAAAAGAATTTGATGTACGGGGATTGAATAGCAACTGTTTCGGATGCATAACCAACGAAAGAGGCCATCAAGTACTTTTCGTTTTTGGGAACGGTTACCGAGAATTTTCCGTCTACATCCGTTACAACGCCAATACTTGGGTTGGATGGGAATGAAATTTTTGTGAATGGCATGGGTTCTCCTGTTGATGCATCAATTACCTCACCCGTAACTTTTTCACCGGAATAATCAATTTCAGGTAATTGCCTTGTACTTTGTTGGGTTGCTTGTCGGTAATTGTTGTAATAAATATACCAAGGTTCTAAATTCGGTTCTTTAGAATTTTCATACGGATCATTCGTAGAAAGAACCATGTCTACATTTTTCCATTCAATACCTGTATTTTGTGAAACCAATGCTTTGGCTTCTAAATTGATTGGTTTCCCAATTCCTTCGCTACGCATGTCGTAGTATGGTTTCCAACTTGCATTTGGACTGATATAATTAAACGTAAAGGTCGCATCCGTCGCTTTCTCAACATCTACTTCAACCACAATTTCCGAATAATTGATAACTGGCTTACTTCGTTGAGAAACAATCTCTTGTTCCAATTTATTCAGGTCTTTCGTTATTTTTTCAAGTTCATCGCGAATAGCACTTTGTCGCACGGTAATTTCTGTCAATTTTTGATGCATGAAGGTAAAAGCATCCTTCAGTTCAGTCATTTTTAATCCTTCGTTAAGGCCTTTCAATTCACGATTTCGCAGAATTAAATCTTTATCAAGCGTGAGGATATCGTATTCGCTTCGTAAATCACTTTCCTTTTTCTCCAATACTTTTCTTTGAGTATTCAATTCATTCATTTTATCATTCGAAATACGCACATCTTCGTAATTCTTGCGCGTGCGAACGGAAAGTATTGTCAAATCTCCGGTTGCTTTTACTTGAACCGTATTGGCATCCAGAAAGTCGGTGAGTTTCGTGAAAACCAATTCTTGCTTCCCTTTCGTTAAGGTTTTTTTTGCCTGATGTTCAATTTGAGCACCTAAAAAGAATACGGTCACTTTTGATAAATCAGAAGAAATGGCAACTTCCTTTTGTCCAAATAGAGCGAAACCCAGAAAAACAGTCAGGATTGAAAATGCTATTTTTTTCATATTCTTATTCTAAATAAAGTGTATATCCTTTTTGGTAATCAACCGAATAGCCAAATTGTAGGTTTTGACTTCCGCCAAGAGGTAAATTCAGTTTCCAAACTAAAATTCCGGTTTTTTCATCCAAGGTAGCTGTTCCGTATTCTCCATTTCGGACTTTGATATCGTTGTTTGTACTAATCGGAAATTGATCTTTCACTACGATCGGAATTGAGGCTCCACCGTTATTTCGCATGCGAATTTCCCAAGTTACTTCGTATTTCTGACGAGAACCAAGAACTTTGTTACTGCTCTTATCTTTCACTTTAGTACGCTCAACGATTACTTTGGAATCTTTTCCAAAAGAGAAAGACAACGTGTCTTTTGTTGAATTCACATCGATATAGGATTTACCAATGTATGTTCCATCAAAGTAAATATTAGATTCTCCACTCAGCAAATTCAATTTTTCCCAACCGGTAACTTGAGCTGTTAAAAATACGGAAGGATCAATTTTTGGTGCGGTATGGTATTCATAATCAGCTTTTAACTCAAAATTATCAATTTGCACTCGGTGGTCCATTCCGTCAGTTGGTATTGTCATTTTGGATTGAATTTGGTATTCCATACGCAAATCTTTTTTTACAACTTGAGTTTGAACATATTGAGCTTTTCGATCTTCTTTATCATCGTCATTTTCATCTTTATAAGCATCACTCTTAAATCGGCTTTTTTTGTTTTTCATGCGCACACTAGAGTTTGTATGACGTGTTGGCATTCTTGAGATATCTTCTCTTGTAAATGTCACGGTTGAATTAGAATAACCCTCATCGCTCATTACAACCACTTCTTCTAAGTTGACCTCATCTGCGACAAGGAAAAACTTGATGTAAGGAGCATTGATAGGTAGGGTAGAGGACTGATAACCCACAAACGAAGCAATAATTTGCTTTTCATTTCGTGGAACCGTTACACTAAATTTACCATCAAAATCTGTTACCACACCAATTGTTGGATTCGATGGAAATGAGATTTTGGTAAATGGCATGGGTTCGCCTGTGTTGGCATCAATCACTTCTCCTTGAATTTTTTCCCCGGAATAATCAACTGTTGGAAGATTTCTGCCGGATTGGTATTTCGGTTGTGGGTAATTGTTGTAATTGATGTACCATGGCGCAATTATTGGTTCTTTTGAGCTTTCGTACGGATCGTTTGTAGATAAAACCATATCCACATTTTTCCATTCAATTCCTGTATTCTGAGAAACCAACGCTTTTGCTTCCAACTTAATTGGCTTACCAATTCCATCGCTGCGCATATCGTAATATGGTTTCCAAGATGCGTTAGGTGAAATATAGTTGAAACTAAAAGAAGCTTCCGTCTCTTTTTCCACATCAATTTCTACAATTATCTCCGTATAATTGATAACCGGTTTGCTACGTTGCGAGAGAATTTCTTGCTCCAATTTATTCATTTCCTTGGTCAATTTTTCCAATTCATCATAAATGGCACTTTCGCGAACGGTAATTTCGTTCATTTTTTGATGCATAAAGGCATAAGCTTCTTTTAATTCAATCATGCTAATTCCTTTGTCCTGGCCTTTTAAATCGCGATTGCGCATCAACAATTCTTTGTCCAACTCCAGAATTTCATATTCGTCGCGCAAAGCAATTTCTTTTTTCTCCATGGTCAATCGCTGAGCATTTAGAGCTTCGATTTTGTCGTTGGAAATACGAATATCTTCAAAGTTTTTTCGAGTACGGACGGATAGAATTGTTAAATCGCCATTGGCTTTTACTTGAACTGTATTGGGATCTAAAAAATCAGTCAATTTGGTAAAAACAATTTCTTGTTTTCCTTTATTAAGTTTCGTATTCGCTTGATGTTCTACTTGAGCGCCCAAGAAGAAAACCGTTACTTTTTTCAATTCTGAAGTTAGTGGAACTTCTTTTTCTTTTTGAGCGAACAAAGCACTTGAGATGATCAGAATAGAACAGATTAGGTATTTTTTCATAATTTAAAACTAAGGTTTATATTTCTTTCAAACACTTTTTCTGTTCAAAAGACGCGATTGATACAACTAAGATGTTGAAACGTTCAAAATTCCATAAAATTGGAAAGAATTAAATACATTGGTTGAAAGTTAGAACTGAATTCTTCCGACTTTTGTTATTGATACAAATTCATACAAAAACTTTATGTCATCCAATCAACTCATTCACGAAAGTTCGCCCTACTTACTTCAACACGCTCAAAATCCTGTTCATTGGGTTCCTTGGTCCAAAGAAGCTTTTGAAACTGCTAAACAAGAAAACAAATTGGTTTTGGTGAGTATTGGTTACTCGGCTTGCCATTGGTGTCACGTTATGGAACATGAATGTTTTGAAGACGAAGAAGTTGCTGAATTAATGAATAAACATTTCATTAACATCAAAGTTGATCGTGAAGAGCATCCGGATGTGGATCAGGTATACATGACTGCCGTTCAGCTGATGACCCAAAAAGGAGGCTGGCCTCTCAATTGTTTTACCCTTCCTGATGGTAGTCCGGTTTATGGAGGAACATACTTTCCAAAGGATCAATGGATGCATGTGCTAAATTCATTGGTACACGTGCACAAAAATGATTTTGACAAAGTGCAAGAATACGCAACCAAACTCAAGGAAGGTATTCAACACGCTGAATTAATTGAAACTCCGGTTCAAATTCAAGATTGGGATGCCGAAAAGCTTCACGAATTGGTTTTAAGATGGTCGCATTCCTTTGATTCACAATACGGCGGACCAACTCGTGCCCCAAAATTTCCACTTCCCTCGAACTTAGATTTCTTGTTAAACTATGGCGTATGGCAAGAACACGAAAAATCCTTAGGGTATGTTGAGCTTACCTTAGACAAAATGGCGATGGGAGGAATTTACGATCAAATTGGAGGAGGATTTGCGCGTTATTCGGTTGACATGTTGTGGAAAGTTCCGCATTTCGAAAAAATGCTCTATGACAATGCTCAGTTACTCGAAATTTACGCAAAAGCATTTAAATACTTCCGAAAAGAATTATACAAAGAAACGTGTTATGGAATTTTAAATTGGTTGCAAAATGAGATGCTTTCGCCTTCCGGTGCTTTTTATAGCGCTTTGGATGCAGACAGCGAAGGAGAGGAAGGAAAATTTTATTGTTGGTCGGAACAAGAATTAAAAACAATTTTAGGCCAAGAATACAATTGGGTAAAAGAATACTACAATATCAATCAACTTGGTTTTTGGGAAGAAGAAAAATACATTTTACTGCGCAACGAAACAGACGATTCTTTTGCAAAACGAATGAAGTGGTCGAATGAGGAATTGAAGAAAAAAGTCACATTTGTCAACGACAACCTCTTAACCGTTCGTAACAAACGCATTCGTCCTGGAATGGATGACAAATGCCTAACTTCATGGAATGCGATGTTGATTTCCGGATTTTGTGAAGCCTTTGCTGCATTTGAAGATGAATCGTTTTTACTCCCGGCGCGTAAAATTGCTCAATGGATCGAAGAAAATCAAATTCATGGTCAAAATCAACTATGGAGAAGCTACAAAAATGGTGTTTCAAGAATTGAAGGCGTTTTGGAAGACTATGCGTTTACTATTAAAGCATTAACAGATCTTTATCAAGTTACATTTGAAGAAAAATGGATTGAAAGAGCAAAGCTTCTTACTCAAACGGTTGAACGCAACTTCCAAGACCAGAATTCAAAAATGTGTTTTTATACTCCTTCTCACACTGAATTAATTGCACGAAAAATGGAATTAAACGACAATGTTATTCCAGCATCCAATTCAGTCATGGCACACAACTTTTTCAGGTTATCATTTTTTTACCGAAATGATGAATGGAGAAAAACAGCGGAACAAATGCTAGCCAATGTTTATGATGGAATGGAAATGTATGGTTCTGGGTATTCCAACTGGGCGCTCTTACTTTTACAAATGATTGACGGGATGGAGGAAATTGAAATCGTTGGTTCCAAAGCGCAAGAAATTGTGAAAAAAGAGAATAAAAAGTTCAAAATAGGAACAATTTATTCTGGTGGAAATCAATTTACACTACCCATTCTTCAAGAAAAACAACTATCGGAAAAAACTATTTTGTACCGATGTAAGGGTGAAGTTTGCGATCAACCAAAGGAATTTTAATCAAGGGTTGCACCGGCTGCAGTACATGGGGTCTTCTACTTTTTTGCCGGACGGAAATTTCACTTCCTCTTGATAGTAGCATTTGGAACATTTCAGGATGTGCGCTAAAACAGAATCAGTGGAGGATGAACACCATTCGCATGGAAGACCTCGAACCACATCTGTTACATCAAACCCGCGCGTTTGACACTCCGGACATTTACTAGAAATCTTCGTTATCAACTTCTGAGTTGCGCTTTCTATTACTTTCATGCGACTCGGATTATACATGGCCCGCATATCTGTTTCCAAATAAAAAGCTCCGTATTTCTTCAAACTATCTTCAGCCAATATTTTTAGCTGCTGGTAGTTGTCGATTCCTTTCTCCATCCAGGTAGGATTATCTTTTTGATTTTTGATAATCATTGCATGTTGAGGGAATAAACACTTTTGTAAAAAAGAATCGAATTCTGAAAAATCAGTAAAAAGTTTTGCGTTGAAATTTGTTTGAGTTGACAATTCACGGGAATAAATTTCCAAATCTTGTTTTTTATCAATAAAAACAACCCATTCTTCGTCAGCATGAGCAAAAAATAGTGTTGGATGAGGTCCAAATGAGCCTTCGCTTGCAATTCCCAAATCACAATTATTTTTTTCCATGGCTAACAAGCACTTTTTTTTCAGTGTTGTTAATGGATCATCCTCACGTTCGATTTCACCGCTAAATGTTCCCAATAGGTCCGTATCAAAATTGGGATCAACCATCCATTCGGCCCCTAAATGTTGCTCGATCAAGGGTCCAATTACACTTTCCTTGTTGTGTTTTGTGGCAATAATTAGTTTTCTACCCAAAAAGTCCATGTGATTAAATCAATCTTGCAAGACTAAAGTTCAATGTTAAGAATGCTTGTTTTGATTTTGCTATACTTTCCACCCATTTCAATTTAGCTTGTATGTAGGCGGTTTCACGCGCATTAATTAAAAACAAAGAACTTTCACCCGATTCGAACATTGTTTTTTCTGCATCCAATAGTCGTTTTGAATCCTTTACCGTCTGTTCTAAAATTTGCATTTGATTAATAGCATTGTTGTAATCAACCAAAGCATTTTGAATTTTATATTCCAAATAAGCCTTACTATTTTCCAAATTGTATTGTTCCTCTTGTAATTTCAACTTCGTTTTGGCAAGATCGCCTCGTTCTTTTCTTAATAAAATTGGCATTTCAAAGGTTAAACCCCATTTGTAATTATTCAATGACATGTTAACAAAGGGATTATTCTGAACGGGTTGATTTAAAAAATTATATTGAATGTTCAACTCTGGTTTTAACTGTTCGCGTTTCAATTTTTTATCGATCTCTAAACTTTTAATTTTGAAATTAGTGATTTGCAAATACGGATGATTAAGCACAAAAGAGTCGATTACCTGATTACTTAAAATCGGTTTTATTTCGTTTTCGACACTATCTATTTTGAGTGGTAAAGTCAACGAATCCAATTCGAGAGGTAAAACTTGATCATTCCATAGATAAGTAGCCAAATTATAACCTGAACCAAAATATTCTGCCTTAAAATTTTGAAGCATTGACTCGCGATTTTGAACTTGGAGTCCAGCCTCGACTACATCAATTTCAGGTCGATCACCTAATTCCTCCGTTCGTTTGACAGCATTAAAACGCTCAATAGCCAGGTCATAAGCTTCATTAAAGATTTGCATGGAATGATACGATAAAAACCAGTTCCAATAAGCATAGCCAGATTCGTAAATCAATTCATTCAATTGAAGTTTTTGCTCAAATTGAGTGCTTTCATTGTACACTTTTGCTTTGAAAAGCTCCGCTCTGCGTTGATCAATCAACAAGCCTTTACCAAGATTCAATGAAGCTCCGGCATAAAACAAACCTGAATTTGGGGTTTTGTCTTGAGGATCTATATACAAGCCTCGATTGGATTCAAAACCACTTTTCACCTCCACCCCATACCATGTAGGAACTTTCAATCCCAAATTCAACAAGTTATAGTATGCTTCGGAATTAAAATTCTTTTGAAATGAATACGTGTATGCCTTGGGATCAAATGCACCTCTTGCTCCTAGAATCTCAGCCTCTCCAAACTTCGGTTGCAAGTTTGCTTGTCTTACTAACGGATGATTTTTAAGCACAATTTCATACAATTGCTTATCGGAAAACGTTATTTGACCCCATGCCAGTGGAAGAAATAGAAAGGAAAATAAAATTAATATAATCAGTTTCATTTCTTATCCGGTTTTTCTTTCACCTCATTCTTAGAAGCATAAAAGTCGGGCGGAAATCCATTTATCAAACGCCATAATTCGTAACCCACTTTTACGTCATTCAACATGATCATCGTTTTGGCTCCTCCACCAACACGTAATTTTTCAGGCCATTTATGATCTGATTTATCTGGGATTACAAGAACCCTAAAATTTCCATCTGAACCAGCAAAATTGTCCACCGCCAAAATTTTTCCTCCGAAGGTTCCAAAACTGGTAGAAGGCCAACCAGAGAACACGATTGCAGGCCAACCATCAAATTGAATTCGAACATTTTGTCCCTTTTGCAAGAGTGGTAAATCCATAGGTCTTACATAAACCTCAAGCGCTAAATCGTAGTTTGCTGGCATTATCGTCGCGATTGCGTCTCCTTGTTTAATAGTTTCACCAATACCACTAGAAAGAGTCTTAGTGATAACACCATCTTGTGGCGCAAGAATAAAATACATTCCATTTCTGATAGAGTAATTCACGACTTGGTTTTGTAATTTTGTAACGTCTACTTCAGCGTCATACAAACCTGTCAAAGCGCTAAATTTATCCGACTCAGCTTTCGAAACTTCATCCCTGAATTTGGCACTAATTGAATTAAAGCCCAATTTGGCATCTATGATTTCATTCTTACTTTGCAAATATTTTTGTTTCGTGGTCACTTCATTGGCACGCGTACGTTGAAGCGCTAATTTTCGGGTTTCCAACTCAGTTTGTGACTTGATTTTTTCTTGTGCTAATTTTTCAAATCGAGCATATTGTTGTTCTGCAATCTTGTTGTTATCAATCGCCGTATAATATTCGATACTGTCGGCTCTAACTTTTAACTCAGCTTGTTGAAGTTTAATCTTCGCTTGTTGCAATTGTAATTGACCATTTTCTAACAACGCGTCTACTCTATTGTCTAATGACTGTATTTTATCGCTGTAAGACATGACCGCCATTTCTTTGTTTTTTAATTGCGATTGTGTTCTGCCTATTAAATCTGGATCGAAATAGTCCTCCTTAATTTCAGATAAAAACAAAATTGTATCTCCTTTTTTTACTCTATCTCCATCCTTCACAAACCACTTCTCGATTCTTCCTGAAATCATCGTATTGATCGTTTGAGGCCTTTGTTCTGGTCTAAGCGTTGTAACTTTACCAGTGGACTGAATGTTTTGAGTCCATGGAAGAAATAATATAATTATTACAGCCAAAAAGAATGCATATAGAGAAAAAATGAGTGTTCTCGATGATCTGATTCCTTCTACTCTCAAAAGAGATGAAAGACTTTGGTTGTTTAGTTTAACCTTGTTTTGTGGGGATAAATTTAACATGTTGATTGGTTTTTAAATGATTGATAATTTCCAATGAACGTGATTTTACCGTTTTGAATTTCAACAATCTGATCCGCAATTTGATGCAAATCGTCATCGTGCGTAGCGATAATAAATGAAGTTTTCTCTTGGTGTTTGATTTGATTTATTATTGGTGATTTTTGCACTTTACTCATTGCAGCGGTAGGCTCCTCCATCAAAACCAATTTGGGTTCTGAAATTAAAGCGCGTGCAATTAAAATTTTTGTTTGAATATCTTGAGGAATAAAGTTGAAATCTGGATTAATGACAGCATTGTACTTATTATCTACCCCATCAATAAAAGATTCCAAATTCAACTGGCTACATAGTCCAACTATGTCAGGAAGCGAAATATTTTCATTTCCAAAATGTATATTCTCTGCAACTGTTCCATAAACTAGTCTGTCCGTGCTTAATAATGTACCAATAGACTTTTTTACAGAATTTTTATTTAAGTTGACAATCGGTAGGTTGTCTATATAAACATGTCCCTGAAATTCTTCAAACTGCCCCAAAATGATTAAAAATAACGTACTGGTTGAAACGCTTGAATCTGAAACGACACAAGTCTTTTGCCCCGGTAAATTAATAAATGAACAATCCTGTAATAGGTCGCTATTTAATTCATCTGCGTGGTAAGTAAGCCCTTTCAGCTCGAGGTGAATACCATTGGAATTGGGATTGAAATCATGATTTCCAGTATCTTGCTCTATTGGAAAATCCGTTACTTGACCTATTTTTTCAATGGACGTCAAAACATCATAGACCAAGTCTAAATTCAAAATGATTTTTTCAACTGATGACAATAACAACACGATGATGATTTCAGCAGCAACGAATTGCCCTATGTTCATTTGTTGATTAACGACTAAAATCCCTCCCACAATAAGCAGGCTGAGTGCAATAAGTATTTTGAAAACAATTAAATAACGATATTGAATAACGAGAATTCTAAAATGATTTTTTCTTGCATCTAAATAATTATGCAACTTAATATCAGCTTGAATAAGGTTTAGTTCGGTAGATGAATTTCTAAAGCTAGTTTTTGCATTATTTACCTCATTTAGCCAGTTGGTTACTGCATATTTTCCAGAAGATTCTATTAAACTAGTTTGATAGCCAGCTTTAGAGGTAAATCTAATAATGGCATAAAGTAATATGATTAATACAATACCAAACAAGATGAAAAAATTGTGATAAAAAGCCAACAATATCAAACCAAAAACAATTTGAAGAGAGGCGGCCATAAAATCAATTAATAGTTTGGAAATAGCTTTTTGAATTGTCAAAGTATCAAAAAACCTTGCGTTAAATTCGGGATTATAATGAGCCTTTAGCTTTTCCAATTTTAATTTCGGGATTCTATAAGCAAACTCTAGCGCTGAACGTGCAAAAACCCTTTGTTGAAGAGTTTCGGTAATTCTAAGTTGAAGAATATTTAATGTGCCCGAAAAACCAATCGCAAAAATAACCAGACCTACTAACAAAAACCACGACGCACTTAATTGACCAAGTTGAATGAAATTGATGATCAATTGAATCCCCAAAGGCAACCCTAGAGATAAAACTCCACTAAAAATTGCAAAAATATATACATTGCGGACCTCAATTCTATCTGGTGATAGAAGATTCCATAGTCTGCTAATTATAGTTTGATTATTTGTGCTCATGGTTGAATTGTCTTAAAAACTAAATCCAAATAAAAATTTTCTATTGAATCATTACTTTTGTTTGTATTTGTTAATCTTGGTAAGTGTTCTGCAAAAAATCTCTGTTGATTACTACCCTCAATCATGCTAGATACTAACATGTTAGGATAAGGATAATCGTCATTTATTTCTTTAATAATTTCGACCACTTTGCGCACAACATCTTTGTAAACAGAAAAAAAACCATCTTGATTTTCTTGATCAACTTCTTTGGTTATTAGGGCTTTTGAAGCTTCGTTAATGACAATTCGCTTCAACATTTGTTCATTGTTAAGAAGTAATTCCGTATTAGGGTCTGGGAGCGATGTTAATATGTGAATTGCTTTTTTTAGCCGTTCTTCTGGACAGGAAATGTTATTCGTT
>Ga0315902_10000258_pt1 | contig 91250 bp, 67 predicted proteins | sample LakEriMetagenome_9_FD_203523 | JGI IMG/M metagenome (GOLD analysis project Ga0315902, IMG submission 203523) | Freshwater fungal communities from buoy surface, Lake Erie, Ohio, United States - Buoy 12 MA117 | ecosystem: Environmental > Aquatic > Freshwater > Lake > Lake biofilm | place: USA... | reverse complement strand
GTTCCTTTTTCAGGATTTGGCATTGGATTAACTTGAAAAGCTTGATCGTTAAAGAAACCAAGTTGAGAAAGTTCGCGTTGGGTTCGCATGATATCTGCTTTATTAAATAAATCACCTGGTTTTGTTCTAATTTCTCGGATAATGACATGGTCACTCGTTTTCGTATTTCCTCGAATAGTAATGTTGCCATTTCTTGCTTCCTTACCTTCAATAATTCGAATTTGATAATTGATGTGGTTGTTGGTAACATTTGTTTCAACCGGAAAAACATTGAAAAATAAGTGTCCTCTATCCATGTAAAGCGATGAAATATCTCTTCCTTCGGGGCTTCCGTTTAATCTCGTTTGAAGAAGCGTTTTGTTGTATAAATCTCCTTTTTTTATACCCAAAACTGTATCCAGATAAGAAGATCGATATTTTGTATTTCCTATCCATTCTATTTCACCAAAATAATACTTGGAACCTTCGTTTATTTTAAGTTCAATAATCAAATTTTTATCATCCAATTTATAAACTGTATCTTTTTCAATAAAAGCATCTCGAAGACCAACTTTGTTGAATTTAGCAAGAACTGCTTCTTTGTCCGCTTCAAAAGATGTTTCAGTGTATTTGGAGCGTTTAAAGATTGTCATTATTCCTCGTTGCTTGGTATCCTTCATTGCAAATTTTAATTTCCAGTCAGGAATTTCTGTGTTGCCGTCTATTATAATTTTTTTGATACCAATTTTACTCCCTTTAGCTATATTTATTTTAAATAATTCGGAGTTGTTAATTAAGGTATCTTTCTCTCTAATTATATTAACCTGAACCCCATAAAACCCTTTTTCTCGGAAATACCCTCTTATTTTGTTCTTGGTTTGAAAGACAAGATTTTCCGTTATTGTTTTTCCGGAAAAAAGAGCAATTTCTTCCCTAAGTTTGTCAGCATCACGGCGATTTACACCTTTGAATAAAAACCTAGAAAGCTTAGGACGTGGCGTTACCTTTATTATCAAATAAACAATACCAGCAATTTCTTTTTCTACTTCAATTTGAATATCAGAAAAAATTTCTTCTTTCCATAAATTTTTTATGGCATTAGTAATGGATTCGCCTGGGATCTTAATTTTTTCACCCTGCCTTAATCCTGAAATCAACTTGATTCCCTGGTGATCATAGTTATCGGCACCTTGTATCTTGATTCCACCAATTTCGAATTCTTTTGGATTCAAAAAATCAAAACGATCATTTGTATCCTGAACGGTTATTATATTTTGTGAAAATAATTCACAAAACAGACAAAAAGTAAACAAAAGTAAAAGGACTTTTTTCATACCAAACTTAACTTTTAATTTGTTCTGAAACAAGTCCAAATCTTCGCTCTCGGTTTTGATAATCCCATAAAGCTTGTACAAAATGTTCTCTTCTAAATTCAGGCCAATAAACATCCGTAAAGTGAAATTCTGTGTAAGCAATTTGCCACAGCAAAAAGTTACTTATTCTATTCTCTCCACTCGTTCGAATTAATAATTCAGGGTCTGGAATCGTCACCGTTGACAAAAACCGTTCGAAGGTTTTCTCATCAATTTCGGAAGACTTTAGTAATTTGTTTTCAATGTCGGTTGCGATTAATTTTAGAGCACGAATAATTTCCCATCTCGCACTATAGTTCAATGCCAATACTAGGGTAAGCTCACGATTGTTTTCTGTTTTTTTGCGCGCCCACTCCAAACTTTCTTGGCAGTTTTTTGGTAATCTGGACTCATCGCCAATGGTCATAAGTTTTATCCCATTTTCATGAAGCTCATCAACTTCATTTGTAATAGATTGAACTAACAAATCCATTAATGCATCGACCTCCTCTTTGGGCCTGTTCCAATTTTCAGTTGAGAAAGCATAAAGAGTTAAATATTCTACCCCGAATTCACGCGCAGATTTAATCGTAGCCCTTACTGATTCTACACCTGAGGAATGGCCAAATAAGCGATCTTGACCTTGTTGTTGAGCCCAACGACCATTACCGTCCATAATAATGGCAACATGTTTTGGAATATTTGAAGAATCTATTATTGTTTGGTCGGTCATTCTTTAATTTAACGTGAAAAACACCAATTTCTTATGCGGAATGCGAAATTAACAAAATCTCTTGAGTTTTTGTTATAAAACTTAAGTATTTAATTCAAATTCACGCGATTTAACTACTTCAAACAATGATATTTTTTTATTTGAATTCATTTCAAATTTTATCGATAAATAGTATCGTTAAGTTTTTTTCTTAATTTCGACAAAAACTATCTTTCGTATGGAAATTACGCCAACAATTTTGTCTAAACTTGAACAACTTAGTGAAAAATATTCTGTGTTAGGACAAGACTTAGAGTCTTATCTCGATGGCCTTCTTCATGCTGATGTTACGAAATATTGGGATTACATTGAGCTAGATACCTTATTGAGTATTCAAAAACCCAAGACGTCATACCCAGACGAAGTGGTATTTATAATTTATCATCAAATAACTGAATTATATTTTAAGCTTTCTTTGAGGGAATTCGAGCAGATTGGAAATAAAGAATCGATTGATAAAGGATTTTTTCTTGATCGAGTAAAAAGAATCAACCGTTATTTTGAGGCATTGGTCAATAGTTTTGAAATTATGGTTGATGGTATGGACCAACAGCAATTTCTAAAGTTTAGAATGTCTTTATTGCCAGCTAGTGGATTTCAGTCAGCGCAGTATCGTATGATAGAAATTTATTCCACTGATTTTATTAATCTTGTTCACAAAGATGTGCGTGATAACATGAAAGATGAAACCTCAATTTCATCTCTTTTTGAGCATATTTATTGGAAAGAAGGAGCTACAGAAATAGCAACCGGTAAGAAGACCTTGACACTAACCCAATTCGAAGAACGATATAAAAAAGAATTCATTCAATTGGGGAATGATTGTGTCAACAAAAATTTATGGCAGGTATTCAAAAAACTACCTAATTCTGATCAGGCTGATCAACAAGTAATCGAAGTTTTGAGACAACATGATATTAACGTAAATATTAATTGGCCCCTGGCGCATTATAAATCGGCAGTGCGCTATTTGGCTAAAGAATCAAGTGATATTGCTGCAACAGGTGGTACAAATTGGCAAAAATACTTACCCCCTAGATTTCAGAAACGAATTTTCTTTCCAGAACTATGGACGCATGAAGAAAAAAACAACTGGGGTAAAGGTTGGGTTGATTCAGTGATAAAATAATTGAAAGTGTCCAACGATGTTTTTCTTTCTGTTTGCATTCCCGTTTACAATTCAGATGTCACAGAAATTGTGGAGAATCTTTTCAGTCAGAGATCTAAACTTACTAGTAATGTTGAGATTCTTATAATAGATGATCATTCCCATGAACAGTCAAGAGAGAAATTACATCACATTTCGGAGAAATGTAGTATCATTAAATTAGACAAAAACATTGGAAGATCAAGAATTCGAAACCTATTTTTAGATTTCTCGAATGGAAAATATTTACTTTTTATAGACGGCGATTCCAAGTTGATTTCGTCTCATTTTTTAGCTGATTATATTTCACATCTGGAGATAAATAAATCAAAGGTTTTAATCGGAGGGAGCATCTATCAGAATACAAAGCCAGAAACAAATAAATTACTGCGTTGGAGATATAGTATCGAAAGAGAAAGTAAATCTATTTCTGATAGAAGAAATGGAAATCACGCTTTTAAAACCAATAATTTTATTATTTTGAAATCGATTTTTGAAGAAGTAAAGTTTGATGAAACGCTTCATGGGTATGGTCATGAAGATACTTTATTCGGGATTGAACTGAAAAGAAGAAAAATAAAAATTGACCATATTGATAATCCAGTACTTAATGAGCATTTAGATACGAATGAAGTATTTCTAAAAAAGACTCATAATGCGATACAAAATTTAGTTCAGATTTATAAGAAATCAATGGAAATTAATGAACTAAAACAGGTAAAACTAATTCGCTATTATGAACTGTGTAAAAGTTGGAGATTGCTTTTCATGGTGAGATTAAGTTTTAAAATAACTCATTTAATATTATTCAAATTCTTAAAATCCGGATATTTCATGCTTTGGATGTTTGACTTTTATAAACTGGGGTTGTTTATTCGAAAAATAAAATCGTAAATTAGCAAATCAAACTATAAACATTATGAAATCTTTTCTTTTTTGCCTAATTTTTATTCATTCATTCTATTTCTTTGCTCAAATTACACCACTAAAAATTGGCGTTGTAGCACCGTTACAAGATCATAAAATGGCCATCAACGAATCTCAGAACATGACACTTAAAGATGCTATGGGTGAAAATGGTTTGATAGTGATTTTCTCTTCAAATACATGTCCCTTTGTTGTCGGATTTGATGATAAATCCTTTGCTGGATGGGAAAACCAATACAATCAAATTTTTGACAAGGCGCAGCCTACCAAAACGAATGTAATTATCATAAATTCAAATGAGGCAAAGCGTTCCAATGGTGAATCTCTCAGTGATATGATTGAGCGGAAAGCTATTAAGGGATTTAAAATGCCATATTTGATGGACTCAAATTCAGATTTAGCAAATGCTTTTGGAGCAAAAACCACTCCCCATGTTTTCTTTTTTGATAAAAATTTCAAGCTCATTTATTCTGGATCAATTGATAACTCTTTTGAAGAAAAAAGGAAAAAAGAAATACCTTTTTTAATGAATGCTATTGACGCTCATTCAAGTGGTAAAAAGATTAAACCAAACGCTACTTCACCAAAAGGCTGTAGCATCAAACGAAATAAAAATTAATACTATGAAAAAAATATTCGTTTTCTTATTGTGTCTTCCTACTCTTTTCACATTTTCTCAAAAACAAGGAGATGGGGGAGTTCCTAAAGGATTTAAACAAGATAAATTTTTAAATTCGATTGGATCTAGTTTATTCAATGAGCCAAATATTGAAACTTTAAGAGCTGAAGATGCTCAAACGGATGGAACAGGAACAGCACCTTGGAGATTTGGATATAACAATTATACAAATTTGAATTTATTGAATTCAGGAACATGGGTAGATTTGCATAATGGTGACCGAATTTGGTTTTTGAAAATAACTTGTGAAAAGGCATTGACGATAAATCTAACGTTCAAAAACACAGAGATTCCGAATGGAAATCAACTGTATGTGTATGATGAAAACAGAAGTTTTATTTTGGGTTCGTTTAATTCAAACCATCTTTTCCAAGGGCAATTGGGTACCGAATTAGTGCCAGGAAGCACTGTTATCGTGGAGTATTATGTACCTAATCATAATCTAATTGGAAATATAGAAATCGGAACAGTCACACACGGTTATCGAACTGCCGAAGAATTTCAAAATAAAGCATTTGGAGGATCTGGGTCATGCAATATGAATGTTAATTGTGCAGATGGACTTCCTTGGCAACAGCAAAGAAACAGTGCGGTAATGTTGGTTTCAGGAAGTAATGGTTTTTGTTCAGGAGCTTTGATTAACAACACGTTAAATGACGGAAAACCTTATGTTTTGACAGCAAATCATTGCTATTCTGATCCAACTAATTGGATATTTCGCTTTAATTGGCAGTCATCGGATTGTAATAATCCAGGAAGTTCTCCAACTTTTCAATCGTTAAGTGGAGCTATTTTAAGATCGAGAAGAACCCCATCCGATTTCTGTTTGGTTGAAATTACAGGTGGTTTAGAAGGGAATACTGTTCCATTAAGTTATCAACCTTATTTTTCTGGATGGAATAAGGCTGATGCTGCCCCTACTACTTCGGTTTCAATTCATCATCCTTCTGGAGATATTAAAAAAATCTCTTTTGATGATGCACCAGCTGTAGTTAGTCAGGGAATGGGGTCAACGGAACCAAATTCCACATGGACTGTCGAATGGGATAGGAATACTACAACTGAAGGAGGCTCTTCTGGTTCTCCTTTGTTTGATCAAAACCATCGAATTATTGGTCAACTTTGGGGTGGGGGAGCATCTTGTAGTAATTTGAGTTCACCTGATTATTATGGCCGTGTTCATAGTTCTTGGGAACCTGCAGGCTCAAATAGTACCAATCAACTTAAATTTTGGTTAGATCCAAATAACAATGGAGCAGAGTTTATTGATGGTTATGACCCATCTAATGCTACGCCTGTTCAAGTAGATGCGGCAATAGCAAGTCCTCAAGGTGTTTCAGGAACATTTTGTGGAGCTGAGGTAACACCAAGTGTTACTATTCAGAATAATGGGCAACAAGCGCTAACTAGTCTTGTTATCAATTATGGATATGATGGTAACATTAATCAAGTATATAATTGGAGTGGCAACCTTCCACAGTGGCAATCAACTAATGTAATATTGCCAACTTCAACAATGACAGCAGGTAATCACACCTTTTCGGCTAATGTAGTCGATCCAAATAGCGGTCAAGCTGATGAAAATGCAAACAACAATTCTGTTTCTTCTTCATTTAATGTTGTAATCGGTGGAGAGTCAGTTCAATTGAATCTTGCTTTGGATTGTTATGGATCAGAGACGTCTTGGGAGCTTCAAGATGCATCATCGAATGCGATATATTATGGAGCTGGTTACCCGGATGATCAGCCAGGAGCGGTAAGTATTGATCCATGGTGTTTGAATGAGGGTTGTTATAATTACGTTATTATGGATAGTTATGGTGATGGTTTGCTAGGTGGATTTTGGTGTGGACAAGACGGTAGTGTGTCCATTGTATATCAAGGGGATACTTTAAATCAAATTCCTGAATCAGCCGCTGATTTTGGCAATCAAACAAGTCTTCAATTTTGCATTGGTCAGTCTGGGATAGAATGGTCTGAATTTGAAGAAATGATGATTTATCCTAATCCTTTCGATGATATTATTGATATCAAAATAAATGTGTCAGATGCGAATGAGTTAAGGTTATTTGATATTACTGGCAAGTTACTATTTTCTCGGAAAATTGAAGGATCCACAATGAGCATAAATTTGGGAGAAAGTTTGAGTATTGGTAATTATTTTATTGAACTGAAGAGGCAAAATGGTTCTAGTAAAATAAAAAAATTAGTTAAAAAGTAGATTAACGATCTGGCAGGAATTTATATCCTATTCCTTTAACAGTTCGAATATATTGGTCTCCAATTTTTTCTCTCAGCTTTCGTATGTGAACATCGATTGTTCGGTCACCCACAATAATGTCAGTTCCCCATACTTTTTCGAGAATTATCTCTCTCTTAAAAACGTAATCGGGACGGCTAGCAAGTAACGCTAAAAGTTCAAACTCTTTCCGAGGTAGCCGTATTTCAATCCCATCTTTTTCAATAATGTATTTCTCCCGATTAATTTCAAATCCTTTTTTAACTACATCTACTTTTACTGGTTCTTCTTTTCTTCTTAAGAGAGCATGAACCCTACTCATCAATACTTTCGGCTTTACAGGTTTGGAAACATAGTCATCTGCACCCGCATCTAAACCTGCAATTTGACTATAGTCCTCACTTCTTGCCGTAAGTAAGCAAATGAGTATCGATTTGTTTTCAGGATTTGATTTAATCGCTTCACAAACTTCAATACCGTCCATTCCTGGCATCATAACATCCAGTAAGATCAAATCAGGTTTGTTTTTTTTAATTAAAGCTAAGGCATCATCACCACGAGATGCCTCCATTACGTCAAATCCTTCCTTGTTTAGGTTGTAGGATAAAATTTGGCGAATGTCTTCTTCATCATCAACTATTAATATGAGTGCCATTTTTTTTGAAGTAAAATTAATTAACAAATTTTGGAATAGGTTCAAAACAATTGAATTCTTAATATTTTGTTAACCTTAAGATTATCTTTAACTAAATTTCATTGATGTTCAATTGTTTATATTATTTATTAAAATAGCTTGTATTAAAATTATTCTATTTTTGAAATGGTTAATAAAAAATGCTTATATTTGTAAAGTAGTAGTAGGTTAGGTTGATTGTCAAAAGCTCTCGTCGAAAGAAGAGGGCTTTTGATTTTTTATTTATGTTTGTTAAATTAACTACTCAAATTATTCAGTTATGAAACCTTCTATATTGTTAGTTGAAGATGATGTTAATTTGGGTTTTATTATCTTAGATGAATTAAAATCTCAAGGTTACAATGTTAAATTGTGTTTAGATGGAGTAGAGGCCATTCAGGAATTCCATCTTAAAAACTATCATTTGTGCATATTTGATGTTATGATGCCGCGTAAAGATGGCTTCACCCTTGCTAAAGAGATTAGAGCTACTCATTCCGATACACCCATCTTATTTTTAACGGCAAAATCAATGAATGAGGATAAAGTGGAAGGATTTAAAGTAGGTGCAGACGATTATTTGACAAAACCGTTTAACACCGAGGAATTACATTTACGAATAAAATCATTACTTAGAAGAATTCATATTAAAACTGAAGAAGAAGAGGAAAAAGTGATTTCAATAGGTAAATATCAATTTGATACGGAGAATTATACTTTGTCTTCGGTTAATTACACTAAAACGCTTACAAAAAAAGAGGCTCAAATACTAAAGATTTTAGTCAGATATAATAATCAAGTTACTCCAAGAGATATAATATTAAATGCAGTTTGGGGACAAGATGATTATTTTGTGGGTAGAAGCTTAGATGTGTTCATAACAAAAATCAGGAAGTATTTGAAAGAAGATGAATCTATTCAAATAACAAATGTACATGGAATAGGATTTAAACTAGAAGTAAAATAGTGATAATGACTTATATACTTCACATCGAGTCAGCAACTAAATCTTGTTCCGTTGGATTATCCAAAGACGGGGCTTGTATTGATGTCATCGAAGAACATGGCGAAAAATATGTTCATGGTGAAAAATTGGCTGTTTTTATTAGTCAAATATTTGAGAGAAATTCAATTGATATTCAGATATTATCTGCTGTTTCAATTTCGGCTGGCCCTGGTTCTTATACTGGATTGCGTATTGGTGTTTCAATAGCAAAAGGTATGTGTTATGCATTATCTATTCCTTTGATTGAAATTGATACTCTTCGTTCCTATGAGCAATGTGCACGATTGGTGAACATCAATAATACATTATGCGTAATGATTGATGCTCGACGGATGGAAGTATATTCTGCAATATACAGTGGTGAAAGTGTTTTGCTAAAAAATACGTCGTCAGATATTATAGATCAATACTCATATATTGATTACGAACCATTTACTTGTATTGGCGATGGTGCAGATAAAATGAGTGAAATTTGGAAAGATCGATCTATAGATTTTTCAAAAAATATTCATCTTTCCGCTATTGGGCAAGTGAGTTTGGCTTATAAGAAGTATCTAACTCAAGATTTTGTTGATATTGCTTATTTTGAACCGAACTACATAAAAGAATTTTATTCTGGTATCTAATCAGCATAGTCATTTTTTTCCAAGCGATCTAAAACTAATTGTATATTTTGCTCCTTGATTTTTTGGCGTGTTTCAATAGCGGTTTTTGTAAAATATCTGTGTTGATTTAAAAATGAAATTTGAATTTCATCCCACTTCTTGTCACTCGTTATGATGTTTCGCTCTTTTAATTCTCTTCGCAATTTGTCTGCAATTTGTTCGAAATCATCTCTTCCAAGGTAATCAAGATCAGCATCACATATTATTTCTTGAAGCTTATTAGTAGGTTTATGAGGAATTTGAGTTACAAAGATTAATTCTTTTATTGTTTCAATGTGATCGTTAGTATATCCGTATTGCGGAAGTATTTCCTCTGCCATTCTTGCACCTATAGGTTCGTTGTGACTATAACTTTCTATGAATCCAGCGTCATGAAAAATGGCAGCAGTTTTTAATAAAAATAAGGCTTCATCGGTTACGCCCTCTAGTAATGCTAATCTTTCTACCGCTTTAACAACATCTTTGGTATGATGAATACTATGATAATACAAGTTTGATTCTAATCCCAACTCTAACATTTTTAGCACATGATGTTCTGTTTTATAATATTTTATCGTACTAAAATGATGAAGATTTACAATTTTATTAAAACGATCATTTGGAACCAATCCCTCGTTGTTAATGGATAACTCGGGTTTTATTCTATGAACCACATACATGTCCATAAGTCCTTTTCCTTTTGTTTGGACTTTTCCTTTAAATTCACATTCAAAATAGGGTTCTATGTATGCAAAAGTGGAACCTGAAACCATAACTTTTCCTGGTTCTCCAAGCATTTCCATTCTTTGAGCTTCGTTGACAGTTGACCCCCAAATATCGTATGCTAAACGCTGTGTTCCAATTACACCAGCAGTTAATGGACCTGTATTTATTCCCAGTCTAATTTCCCAATAATCTTCATGATTTGCTAGTGCATCAAATTTAAGTTTAGCCATATATGCCTGAATTTGAACAGCTGCTAAACAAGTATCAATTGGGTTAGTAGAATTCTTTTCAGGGACGCCTCCAGCACACATGTAAGCATCTCCTATGGTCTTGATTTTTTCAAGTCTGTTATTAATTATGATCTCGTCAAATTTCTTAAACATTACATCTAATTTTTTGACAAGTCGAGTGGGGGACATTGATTCAGATATTTTTGTAAATCCAACTACGTCGGTAAACAATACCGATACTGTTGTAAAAGCTTTTGCAGTTACTTTACCTTTTGATTTTAGTTCTTTAACGGATGATTCAGGTAGAATATTCAATAATATTTTTTCAGATTTATCTTTTTCAACTTGAAGTAATTTTTGCTGTTCTTCAACTTTTTCTTTCTCTAATTGAATTTGTTCGTTTTGTTGTTCAATCTGCATTTTTTGCTGTCGAATTTCTTTAGTTCTCTCAGCAATTTTTATTTCTAGTTTTACTTGTTCTCTTCTTGTTTGATCAATTCTTCTTCTGACGAAAAGATAAGAAATAACACTCAATAAAACTGCCATTATTCCCCAAAACCACCATGTGGACCAATATGGAGCTTGAACAATTATTTCAATTGTTGCAGGGTTTTCAGACCAAGGTCCAAGCCCATTTCGAGCATAAACTTTCAGGACGTAGGTGCCTGGTGATAGCGCATTGAAATTAATCTCATTATTATTTTGAATCAAAATTTCTCCTTCATCGGAACCCTCCAGAATATACTTGTAATTAATCAAGCTGGGGTTACCTAATTCAGAAGGCTGAAAGCGTATTGTAAAACTCCTTTGGCGGTATGATAATAGTATTTGTCTTGTATTTGCTAAGGTGCTTTTCAAAATAGAATTATCACCTCCGGGCACAAGCCACTTCCCATCTACTTTTAGCTTTGTGAAAATGACTTTTAAGTCGGTTGAAGAATTTAGTAAATCTCTAGGATTAAAATAATTAAATCCATAAATTCCTCCAAAATAAATAATGTTATCGCTTGATTTGAAATATGCTCCTAGATTGAATTCATTACTCATCAATCCATCAATTTCCCTATAATTATTTGTTTTCTTGGAGACTGGGTCGAATTTAGAAATTCCTTTATTAGAACTCAACCACAAAAAGCCATCTTCATCTTTTAACACCCCATAAATTACATTATTAGGCAATCCGCTTGATCGATTAAAAACCTGAATATCATTACTTTTTATATTTACTTTTAGTAATCCGGAACCGTTTGTTCCACACCAAAAAGTATTTTCGTCTGATTGATAAATAGAGTTGATGAAATCAATTGCTTTTGTTTTGATCTTAGAATTTTGCTCAAATGGAACAATTTTCAATCCTTGTTCTGTTTGTTTTAAATAATTCAATCCACCGCTACTAGTTGCAAACCAATACTTTCCATTTATATCTTTAAATCCAAATCGGCACGCACCTAGTGATATACTCTCTTTTGGATTTTTTGGATCGTGTTCAAATATTTTTTTTGATTTGGAATCTAAGTCAAGAAGAATGACGCCAGATCTTGTTGTCAGAAAAAATTGATTATTTATATAAGGAATAATGGAATACGTTCTATCATGTTTTACCGCATTGATGGGGTCTAAATACTTAATAGGACTGAATGTAAATTGATTTGTAGATAAGATATCAAGAACGTATAGTCCGTCTAAGCACCCTGCAAGCACTTTGTTGTCAGAAAGTGCGTGTAAGGTTAGTACAACAGATTTGTCTTTTTCTAGTGGATCTAAAATTGAACGTGAAAAATGTTCCCATTTGCCCGTTTTTTTATTCCAACGGGATACACCTGAATCTGTACCTACAAAAATAAAATTATGACTTGGACTTTCTCCAAAACTCCAAACATTCGAGCTGGGCAATCCACGTTCTAAATTATCGGATGGTCCGAATCCCATGAATCCTGTATTTTTTGGATCAAAACTACTTAACCCTCGCTCTGAACCAATCCAGACACTTCCTCCAAAATCTTTAAATAACGTATTTATTCCATTGAATAACAACCCATTTTTCTGAAATAGATCTTCTGTAAACTGTGTTATTTTCCAAGATTTATCAATAGAAAAAAGCCCATTATTCGAGCTTGAAATAAAAGTTTTATCGCCTGATCTACAAACGTCCGTTATATTTAGTAAACCAAATTTATCATCTAATATTTGAAAAGAAGGCTCTACTTTTTTCTTGGTTTTGTGAAACGAATATAGACCTTGATTTGTCGCAAAAACGAGAACTTCATCAGAGTATTTGATGATTTTTTGAATTGTTGTAGGTTTGTTTGTTTTTGACTCAATGATTAGCTTTTTTGCTGTTTTTTTTGAAAGAGATAATAGATACAAATCATTATCATCTGTATCAACAAGTAATTCATCATTATTTATTCCATAAACGATACTAAGTTTAAGATCATTTATTAAAAATGCAAACGATTTAAATATTAGTTTTCTGGTTTCGAAATAGAGTAATCCATTACCAATCGTAGCTATCCATAAGTTATTTTTTTCATCAACAAAAATTGATTCGATTTGAAGTGATTGTTTGTTGTTTAGATTGAAGGATTGAAAAGTTTCGTTATTCGGATCATACATCGTCAATCCATTTGCTGTCCCGAACCAAAGGCGTCCATCTTTGGTCTTCGCTGAACATTTGAATGATTGGCTGAAAATGTTTTTATTATCATCCGGAGTGAAAACCTCAAAACTCTTTCCATCAAAGCGATTCAGTCCATCTTGTGTACCAATCCAAATACCGTAATTGTTATCTTGAATGATGGTTGTAACTGAACTTTGAGATAGCCCTTCATTGATTGTATAATTTTTGAAGCGATACTGTCCTTGGGAATTGACAGACGCCAATGTGAACAAAAACAATAAAATATAAAGGGGTTTCAGAAACACTTTGAAACTAAATCTATTCAGATTTTTTATTTTCTTTTGGAGACTCTTCGTTTAAATCTCTATCAAAAACATAAATTCCTACGCGATCATTACCAATGAGTTTTAATTTATCCAAAATGGTTCGTGCTAATGCTTCTTCTTCCATTTGTTCAGCTACATACCATTGTATGAAATTGTGCGTACTAAAGTCTTTTTCTTGAATACAAATGTCTATTAGGTTATTTACACTAGTGGTTACCTCAATTTCATGATTAAGAAAAATTGTAAAAAAGTCTAATAAATCTTTAAATTTTACTTTTGGTTGAGCAATGGAAGGGATAATTACTTTTCCTCCTCTTTCATTGACAAATTTAATTAGCTTCAACATGTGAAAACGTTCTTCATCAGAATGCTTATACATAAATTTTGCAGTTCCACTGAAACCGTTATTATCAGCTAAAGTTGCCATAGCCAAATAGAATTGAGAAGAAGCTGCTTCTACTTCAATTTGCTGATTAAGTGCTTTTTCGATTCGTTTGTTCATGACTGAATGTTTATTACAAAGTTAAAATATATTATGGATTAATTTTACATGTGTATGTATCGCATAACTTGAAATGTCAATTGAGTAAATATTATTTTTGAATTGGCATTTCGCTCAAGATGGTAATATAAGTCATTGAGTGTTTTCATGAACGATTGGATATTTTTACCATGAATAAATCGCGCAAAATTCTTCAAGAATTCAGCCTCATCCGTAGAAAGTTGGGTTAATTGTCCTGAAGTGTAATTCATTATAAGACTTTGTCTTACAAGATGCAATGCGTAGAGAATGAACAGTTTCTGTTTTTCTTTACTCTGAATGGATGTTTCTTCCGCCCAGTCCAACATTGCAATCACATCTTTTTTGTAACCGGAGCGCATTAAACTTTTAAATAACTCCAAAAAACTAGTATTCTCCTGTTCTTCTAGTTGTTGAAGCGCTTTAAGATAATCACCTTCACTGAATGATGCGATGCTTTCAGCAGTTGACAAATCAATCAAAGTGGACTCAACTAAATAATTAGTAAGAATAGAATCCTTTATTCTGGGCACATTCACTACCTGAGTTCGCGAAAGAATAGTAGGTAACATAAATTCAGTTGACTCACATAGCAGTAGGAACAACGATTTTTCGGGTGGTTCTTCCAAAATTTTTAGAAGTTTGTTTGCACAAATTGTGTTCATTTCTTCAGCCATCCATAATACGTATACTTTATAGCCTCCTTCGTAGGATTTTAGAGCCGTTTTGCGAATTATTTCTTGACTTTCTTCGGCACTGATGATTGGTTTACGCTCTCTATCATCAATGCGTTTTGTCCATGTGTACAAGCTAAAATAAGGCTGATCTTTTATTTGTTGTCTCCAGTCCGGATATAATTTTGCTGAAATTTTTGAAATAGACTGAACAACGGGATAGAAAAAATGCACATCTGGATGTTGCAGATCGCTTACTTTTTTACAACTGCCACAAATTCCACAACTATCTGATTCAGTTCTGTTTTCACAAAAAAGATATTGTATAAATGCAAGAACTAGAGGTAGTGTTCCATATCCCATCTTACCAGAAAACAACTGGGTTTGTGCAATTTTTTCAGATTTTGCCTCCCGAACTAAATGTTCCTTTAATTCCGTTTGCCCAATTACATTCTTGAATAACATCGTTTAAAATTAATTCAAATTTTAAAACTAATGAAGAAAAGTGTAATTTCGAGCAAACATTAGACTAATGAATTTTATTGAACCAACTCTCGAGACCATATTAACTTACTTAAATAAATTAAAACCAACGACACAACCATTATGGGGAAGTATGACTTCTCAACGCATGGTTGAGCATTTGTCTGATTCCTTAAAAATGGCCGTTGGTCAAAATGTTTTTCCGCTGGAGATTCCTCAGGATCGTATTCCGCGAATGAAAGAGTTTTTGTTTTCTGATAAACCTATGGCTAAGAATATTGAAGTTCTGTTTGCTAAAAAAAATGAGAAATTGCGTTGCGATGATTTGGAATTTGCAATTGATGAATTAACCGAAAACTGGTTAGAATTTGAAGAATATTTTGCTCAAAATGATTCTTCGACAACTGTACATCCGTATTATGGTGAATTGAATTTTGAAGAATGGAATCGTTTGCATTCAAAACATTTTACTCATCATCTCCATCAATTTGGATTAATTCAGGAGTAATATGTGATAGATTCTTTATAACTAACCCAATATCATTATAAACATCTTCTTAGGTCAGGCCACATTTTTCACCTAATTGTTTGATTAATATGATTTTACTCTTTTATACAGAGATAAAATGGTTTATAAAGAATAACTATTAACAATGAGTCATAATAAAGATGTGTATTTCTTCTTATATTTGTCTGTCTTTTAACCAAATAGTGATTTAAGAGTTATGAAAAATTTTATTTTGATAAACGTATTTTTTTTATTTTCCTCCTTTTTTTTAGGGAGTCAGGTTAATAAAAATCTCATGTCCAAAATAGGGAGTCAAATTTGGATGTCGGAGAATTTGAACGTAGATAAATTTAAAAATGGAGATAAAATTCCTTGTGCAAAATCCTTAAAACAAATGAATGCTCTTGAAAAAAAAGGTAAACCAGCATGGTGTTATTATAAATATGATTCTAAAAACGGTATAAAATATGGTAAATTGTATAATTGGAAAGCCGTTACTGATCCAAGAGGACTTGCTCCAGAAGGTTGGCATATTCCTTCAAAAAACGAATGGGAAATTTTAACAAATTTTTTAGGTGATGAGGGGGGTGAAAAATTAAAATCGCAAAATGGTTGGGAAGGATACAAATGGTTAGAAAAATCACCAAATGGCTCAGATGTTTTTAATTTTATGGCGCTTCCTGGAGGCCGAAAAGATGTTTTTGGTAATTTTGAAGGGATTGGAGAAACTGGTTTTTGGTGGACATCAAGTCAGGTTGAAAATGATGAGTTTTTGTATTATTATTTTTTACAATCAACAGATAATAAACTACATCAGAATGCATATCATAATGGTATGTTTCTATCAGTCAGATGTATAAAGAATTGAGATATTAAATAGATTCCTTATATTAAGAGCGTTTTTTTCACGAGATAAGAATTTCCTTTTATAATGCCATCTATCTTCAAACAATAGATCTATTATCAAATTACATATTTCTTCTGTACTGCCCTCCAACCTCAAATAAGGCTTTTGTAACTTGACCTAACGAAGCATGCTTGCAGGTTTCCATCAATTCTTCAAACATGTTGCGGTTGTTGATAGCTGCTTCTTGCACTTTACGGATTCCTGCTTGTGCTTGTTCTCCTTTCGTAGTATGCAATTCTGCCAACATCTTGATCTGGTATTGTTTCTCTTCCTCAGTAGCCCGAATAACTTCTTTCGGTAAAATCGTAGGTGATCCTTTTGAACTCAAGAAAGTATTTACACCGATGATTGGAAATTCACCCGTATGTTTTAAGGTTTCGTAATACAAGGATTCTTCCTGAATTTTTGAGCGTTGATACATCGTTTCCATGGCGCCTAATACTCCTCCACGTTCTGTAATGCGATCAAATTCAGTTAAAACAGCTTCTTCGACTAAATCTGTCAATTCTTCAATGATAAATGCACCTTGTAGCGGATTTTCGTTTTTCGCTAATCCTAATTCTCGGTTAATAATCAACTGAATAGCCATCGCTCTACGCACAGATTCTTCCGTTGGAGTAGTAATTGCCTCGTCATAGGCGTTTGTATGCAATGAATTACAATTATCGTATATGGCATACAACGCTTGCAAAGTCGTACGAATATCGTTGAAATCAATTTCTTGTGCATGAAGCGAACGTCCTGATGTTTGAATGTGGTATTTCAGCATTTGAGCGCGTGAATTGGCTCCGTATTTCTTAGCCAAGGCTTTCGCCCATATTCTTCGTGCTACACGACCAATCACAGCATATTCAGGATCAATTCCATTTGAGAAGAAGAACGAAAGGTTTGGTCCAAAATCATTGATGTCCATTCCACGACTCAGGTAATATTCCACATACGTAAATCCATTTGCTAAGGTAAATGCCAACTGCGTAATTGGATTTGCTCCGGCTTCTGCAATGTGGTAACCGGAAATGGAAACGGAATAGAAATTTCGAACACCCTGGTTGATAAAATACTGTTGAACATCACCCATCAAACGCAAGGCAAATTCAGTAGAGAAAATACAGGTGTTTTGTGCCTGATCTTCTTTTAAAATATCCGCTTGTACCGTTCCGCGAACTTGCGTTAGCGTTTCCGCTTTGATTTTTGCATAAACATCAGCTGGTAACACTTGATCTCCGGTTACACCTAATAACATTAATCCCAAACCATCATTTCCTTCAGGCAAATCTCCTTGGTATCTTGGTCGCTCCGTTCCTTTTTCTTTATATATCGAAGCGATTTTTGCTTCAACCTCAGCTTCAAGCCCATTGGCTTTGATATATTTCTCACAATTTTGATCGATTGCCGCATTCATGAAAAACGCCAACAACATAGGGGCTGGGCCATTAATTGTCATGGAAACAGACGTAGCCGGGTGACTCAAATCAAAACCGGAATATAGTTTTTTCGCATCGTCTAAACAACAAATGGAAACACCGGAATTTCCAATTTTACCATAAATATCGGGTCTTACATCGGGATCGTTACCATACAATGTAACCGAATCAAACGCTGTGGAAAGACGTTTTGCAGGCATTCCCAAACTCACATAATGAAAACGTTTGTTGGTTCTTTCCGGACCACCTTCTCCTGCAAACATACGTGTTGGATCTTCTCCCTCACGCTTAAACGGAAATAAGCCCGCAGTATATGGAAATTCTCCCGGATAATTTTCTTGCAAAACCCAACGTAAAATGTCTCCCCAACTCGAATATTTTGGAGAAGCAACCTTCGGTATTTGAGAATGCGAAAGCGATTCAGTATGCGTTTGAATGCTTAAGACTTTATCTCGCACTTTAAATTGATATTCAGGATTTTTGAACGCTTGTTTTTTCTCGTCCCAATTTTCAATAATTGCCCAATTTTTAGGATCAAAGTTGAGTTTTTCCAATTCAAAAGCTTCTTGAAGTCCTTTCACCAAACGATCTTTGTCTTCAATCTTGGCATTCATTAACGTTTGAATGGAAGTATTCAAACCATACAATTTTTCAGCAACCTCCACTTGTTGATTTACCCACTTATCGTATGCTCGGTTATTTTCAGAAATTTCGGATAAATAACGCGTTCTATCAGGAGGAATAACGAAAATCTTCTCAGACATTTCGCGTGTGATTTCGAAAGTAGAATTCAACAAAGCTCCTGTTTTTTCAACGATTTTATCCATAATCACTTTGTAAAGTGAATTCATTCCCGGATCGTTAAATTGAGAGGCTATGGTTCCGTAAACCGGCATATCATTTACGTTTTTCTCCCACAAATTATGGTTGCGCTGATATTGTTTCCTAACGTCACGCAAAGCATCAAGTGCACCACGTTTGTCAAATTTATTGAGCGCGATTACGTCGGCAAAATCCAACATGTCTATTTTCTCCAACTGAGTTGCTGCTCCATATTCTGGTGTCATTACGTATAAAGAAACATCCGAATGGTCCAAAATTTCCGTATCGGATTGACCAATTCCGGAGGTTTCCAATATGATCAGATCATAATTTGCAGCTTTTAAAATGCTAATTGCCTCAGCCACATGTTTTGATAAAGCCAAATTGGATTGACGAGTAGCCAACGATCGCATGTACACACGATCACTTTTGATGGAGTTCATTCTAATTCTATCTCCAAGTAAAGCACCACCAGTTTTACGTTTGGATGGATCTACCGAAACAACGGCAATTTGTTTGTCTGAAAAATCAATTAAAAATCTACGAACCAATTCATCTACCAAAGATGATTTTCCTGCTCCACCCGTTCCTGTGATTCCTAAAACAGGAATGGAATTCGTTTGAGCAATGGCTCTAATTTTATGTAGAGTTTTTATATTTTCTTCTGGAAAATTCTCCGCTGCGGAAATTACACGAGCAATAGAAGGAACATTTTTTTCTGCTAATTTCTCGGGCTCATTTGTAATATTCGTTCCAACAGGAAAATCGCATTTTTGAACTAAATCATTGATCATCCCTTGCAATCCCATCGATCTACCATCGTCTGGATGATAAATCCGTGTGATTCCATATTCTTGTAATTCGGCTATTTCAGAAGGTAAAATGGTTCCACCACCTCCACCAAAAATTTTAATGTGAGGAGCTCCCTTTTCCTTCAATAAATCAAACATGTATTTAAAATACTCAATATGACCACCTTGATATGAAGTCATTGCTATAGCTTGAGCATCTTCTTGAATGGCACAATTCACTACCTCTTCAACCGAACGATCGTGACCTAAATGAATAACCTCACAACCGGTTGATTGGATAATTCGACGCATGATGTTTATTGCGGCATCGTGCCCATCAAAAAGCGAAGCAGCAGTAACTATTCTAATTTTGTTGGTAGGGATATACGGTGAGACTTGTTCCATTCTAGTTGTCTTGTTTTAAGAGAACCAAAATTACAAAAAATTGGCTTTATCAACTCAAGGCATTGGAACGAGTTAAAATGAAAATTTAACTATTCAAGCTGGATTATGACAGAAAGAATTGCGTGAGAAGATATCATTTTTGATAAAACTAAATTAGGCTATTTGACAAAATTGTTAACTAAGCATTGAAAATAGTTTCAGAGTTCTTCCTCCTCATTTTTTTTCTCCGGTTTATTTTTTTTCGTTTTATCTTTCTTGGATTTTTCCTTCTTTTCCTTTTTCGTCTTAGTTTTTTTATCAGATTTGGAATCTTTTATAGTGTTTTCATCTGTTGTATTAACTTGTGTTTTATCAGGTTCTAGTTCATTTTTATTCTCTTTTTTTACCTTTTGACCATATTGATTCCAATATTCTTCAGTTTGGACTTTTCCTTTCACGTAAATCACTTTGGATTGAGGCTGTCTGTTATCATAATATTCTAGAAAGGTTCCATCAGGAACACCTTTTTTATAAAATTCTTGAGATTTTATCGAGTCTTTATCTGTGTAAAGTATAAATGCCCCATCTTTGGTCCCATCTTTCCAATTTTCTTCTTTTAATAATTTACCATTGTCATAGTATAAAAGGCATTTACCATTTTCTTTTCCTTTTTTAAATTTTCTATCATTAATGAGTATTCCTTCTTTAGAATATTTTTTATAATCACCATCGAGCAATCCCAAGTTGTAATTTATTTCAGATTCTAATTTTCCATTAGAGTAATAAAATCTTTGTACTCCATGCATAACGGATTCTATTTTATCTCCTTTGGATAATACTTTAAAATTTTGAAAAGATATGGTGTCTCCCTTTGGCGTAAGTTCTAGTTGTGGTCCATCAAGTTTTCCCAATACATAATTTGCAATTTCATGTATTGCGTTAGTAGTATCATAAAATAGTTCTATTTGACCGTCAAATTGCCCCATTACTTTAGCGCCGCGCTCTTGAATGCATCCGGATGGATAATTTCTGAAGTAGCTACCGTTTATATTTCCGTTTTCAACAGTTAATCTAAAAAGAGTCTTTTCATTTATTGGATTACAAGACTCACATTCGCCATTAAAAGGTTGTTGATTGTGTTTCCATAAAATTATACTCGTTCCGGGTTCGATAATTAGTTTATCATCAAAACTGGCTACTCCCTTTTTTCTACCGCAATCAGATACTATATAACCTTCAAAATCAATGCTATCCTCGTAACACTTCTTTGTTGAGGTATTTTTTACGACAGATTGAGAAACGGCAATTTTTGAAATACAAATGAATATTAATATAAGCTTGTTCATGTTCAATTATTTAATAATAAGTTTTTTAGTGACATTTTTTTGTTCATTTAAATAATCTGTATAATTAAGATTAATCATGTAAATACCTGAAACAAAAAATGAATCCAAAGTTACAAGATTTGTAAATTCAATTGATTTTTCATAAACCTTCTTACCAGTTAGGTCATAAATGGTTAAATATGGCTTTTTAAATTCATAAGGAATAAATAAAGTAATATTATCATTAATATCACTTGGATTGGGGAAAACTTGAATATCTTCATCCGGATTGATTTCTGCAAATAATGTTTGATTAAAACTAAAAAGATAAAACCCTGAATTTCTGTCTGAAACTAAAATACGTTTACTTGGCAACATTGAATAAATACCCCATGCTCCCCACATTGAAAAAACATTTCCTGGTTCTTCAATATGTGTGTCATAGTAAGCGATTTCCATTGGTGGAGTTGAACGCAAATCGTAAATTCGCAAACCTTCATTGTAATATGCAACGAATACAAATTCATTGTTACATTGAAGATTATGTGGAGTTTTATCATAAGGTACGTTATCTCGTCCAAAGTAGCTTTGGATGGACAAGCTAAAATCTTCGTTTAATGTTGCTTTTTTTATTTTTGTACCTGCAGTTTCATCTGCAAAAATGTAAGTTTTACCATTAGGAGCTAACCAACCTTGATGATTGTAACCTTGTTCTTGATAAGCGGTTAGATTGCTTAATAAAACAGGTTGGGAGGGATTACTAAAATTGTAAACTCTTATACCCTCATATCCGCAATTTAGTATTGCCAGGCCATCTTTCACAAAAACATCATGAACTTCGAATATGTCGTTTGGTCCTTCCCATAGTAATGAAGGATTTATTGGATCTTGAATTGAAAAAACTTTTAATGGAACCAAACTCAATTCTTGGCCATTCAAAAAGGGTGTGACTGAGCAAGCAAATAAAAGTGAGTTTGTCGAATCGACAAATAAATTATGTACTTTTCCAATTTCTGTATTTTGAATGTCTGCAACCAACAAAACCGAGTCAGGAAGATAGTTTAAATCGATAATTTGCAGACTTCCATCCCCCTCATCTCCGGAAGCATAAAGGTAATTATGATACGTTTTATATTCCCTCGTAATTGCTTGACTTGAAATAAATCTACCGGGTACAAAATCGATGAATTTGAATTTATTATCATCGGTTAATTCGAAAAAATGATGACCTTCAGTTGATCCAATTACTCCATATTCTTTATTATTTATCACGAATCCCCAACAACCGCTATACCGAACTTTTGAGGAATTAGTTAGCAAAGTGTCGGAGTACCATCGATCCAATAAATTACAATTGTGATATTCTTGACCGAATGAAAAAAAGGTAAAATAGGTCAAGAAATTGAAAATGAGTATATTATTGGTCAAGTAGTGGAACTTATTTAACTCTTTTGACATAAACTTCTTGCGATTTTGTTCCGTCAAGAGAATACCATTTACCTATGATTATTTCCAGATCTTCAATATCATAAGGGATTATTAAATAAGAATTTTCAGTACTGTTTTCAGATATGTAAACTGTTGTTTGCTGACTCTCTCCAATTGGTGGATTTCCCTCCAAGAAATAGGTAACGTTCTTTGAATTAATTTGTGCAGTGTAAAATCCTTTTAAAATTCCATTAGATTGAAGATTGAGCTGAAATATGACATTTGCATTTCCAATATTTCCTTGCCCTTTGAAAGTATGCAGGACTTTGACAGTTTTCTGAGCGTGCAAATTCCCCCAGTGAGCTATCATAATTATTAGAAGAAAGAATATTTTATTAGTCATAATTTTTTCTTAATACATCTTAATGTTGCACCAAATGCAGGTTCCATCGAAATACCTCTTGAAATTTCTGTGTCGCAGAATCCAATGTTAAAGATAGATAATTTTGATGGTATGAGCGATTGCCACGAGGAATTTACCCACCAAAAATTACAATTTCCCACTGATAAAGAACCATCTGTAAAAACAAATCCGGATGGACTTGCATTAAAACCACTTGTATTATCTCCAGTATATTCGTTGTTTTCAAATTGTCCTTTTTCGATCCATGAATAGTTTGAAATACTTTTCGACATGGGAATTATTCCTCCTAGTTCATTAATTAAAATATCCCAGTCCGAGGAGTTTGGAATTCTAAAATCTTCCGGTACAAGGCCCCTATCGTCCATTATAGCAAAGCCGTTGTAAAAAATATGATTACCTGCTTTTCGAAAACAGGGTTTTTTTTGTTTTGCAAACTTCATCCAATCCTCATTATTTAGTGCTTCAGAAATCGGATCGCCATTTAAAAATTCAGTTAGATGCAAGTCATTCTTCATCCAAGTTTGATTTCCAATTGTAATCGTTAGAAAAAGTGTTGAATCCCTCAAGAAAGCTTCATTAATTGTATCTGTAACAATTGCATCTTTCTTTAATCGCTTTGGCTTAACTGTCTCAACTTCTGAAGAACAAGAAACAAAGATAAAATTCAGTAGAAACAGCAATGTATATTGAAATTGAATTTTCACGCAAACTATCTATCAAAAATCGTACTAAGTTATACAATGGTTGAATTAATGTAACTTTGTTTTTGTGAAACAAAACTTTGGAAAGGAATATAAATTATGCAGCAAGATCTTAATTGACCAATTGTTTGATTCTGGATTTCGTGTTCAACAGTTTCCGTTTCAGGCGATTATATTACCCATAAAATTAAATAAAGAGATACCTTTTCAGGTTTTAATTTCTGTTCCCAAGAAAAAAATTAAAAAAGCGGTTCATAGGAACTACTTAAAAAGAGTTACCAGAGAACTAATTCGAAAGAATAAAGTAAATTTAGAAACGTTATTATTCAAAATGAATATCCAGTTGGCTATTTGTATAATGTATACTTCAAATGAAACGTTGGACTACCAACTGTTAGAAATAAAAGTTAGTAAATTAATGGATAAAATTCACACCCATGTTGAAACCCTTACTTAAATTAATAATGATTAAAAGGAAATTTGCACTGCAACTTTTCTTTATCCTTTCTATTCCTAACATTTCTTTTACTCAATCCACTGGGTTCGAGGTGTTGAAGAATTTAGAAATAATGGATCAAATTTTTGAGCATCTTGAGTTGTATTACGTAGATAATCCAGAAACCGGTAAAGTTTCCAAGGCAGCAATTGATGCTATGCTCAAAGACTTGGATCCATATACCGTTTATTATCATGAATCGAATATTGAAGATTACCGACTATTAACAACCGGACAGTATGGAGGACTGGGTGCCCAGATTAGGAAAATGGGAGATTATGTGGTGGTTTCTGAGGTGTATGAAGGTAATCCAGCTCAAAAAGGAGGTATAATGGCAGGGGACAGAATACTTTCCATTGAAGGAAAATCCATGATCAATAAATCTACAGATGAGGTGTCTACTGCTATGAAAGGACCAAAGGGAACAACTATTTCTGTTGAAATAGACCGACCTAACGAGGGAAAGAAAATATTGAGCTTGACAAGGGATGAAATTAAATTACCTGATGTTCCTTATTCAGGAATAATTAAAGACAAGGTAGGTTATATAAAGCTTAATTCTTTTACTCAAACAGCACATTCAGATGTATTAAAAGCCTTTAAGAAATTGAAAGCAGAAGGTATGGAACAACTAATTTTAGATTTGAGAGGAAACGGAGGTGGACTTTTAATGGAGGCAGTAAAAATTGTCAATATGTTTGTTCCCAAAAATCAAACTGTTGTAACAACTAAAGGTAGAATTGACGAAGAGAATAAAGTTTACAAAGCGTTAGATGAACCAACAGATATAAGTATTCCACTTGTTGTGTTGATTGATGAAGGCTCTGCATCAGCATCTGAGATTGTATCTGGTTCATTGCAAGATTTAGATAGATCGGTGATTGTCGGAGCAACAAGTTTTGGAAAAGGTTTAGTTCAGCGAACCTATGACCTTAAATATGGTTCGAAAGTAAAATTAACAATTGCTAAATATTACACTCCGTCTGGCCGTTGCGTTCAGCGTTTGGAATATTACGATAAGAAAGATAATGAAAAACCATCTGAAATAGCAGATTCATTAATTAAAACTTTTAAAACTACAAATGGGCGAAATGTAATTGACGGTAGGGGAATTGAACCTGATGAGAAAACCGGTGATGAAACAATGAGTAATTTTACTCGAGCATTAGTATTAAATAATGTTATTTTCAATTATGCAACAGAATTTCGTCAAAAAAATGCATCGATAAGTTCCGCTGATAAGTTTAAACTATCCGACAATGATATATCGGAGTTTAAAAATTTCGTACTTAAGCAAGAATTTTCTTATACTTCAAGTTCGGAAGAATTATTGAAAAAATTAAAGGAGACAATTGAAAAAGAAGGTGATTACGAAGCATTAAAATCAGAGATTGAGTCTATGATTTCAAAGGTAAAAGTTTCGAAAGATAAGGATTTTGAAAAAGCAAAAAACGAAATAATAAATCTACTTGAAGTAGAGATCGTATCGCGCTATTTTTATGAAAACGGAAGAATAATTAATAGCTTCACCTCTGACAAATCTATCGTTAAATCAATTGAAATTCTTCAAAATAAATCTCAGTATAATGGGATACTAAAGAAATAATCTTTTGATCGTAAAATTGTAATGCTAAATCGTTTTCTACACCCCAAAAGCCACCAATTTGTTCATCAACTTGTTTTGGTTTTTTTTGTTGTAGGAATTGTTTGTAGCAAGGCTCTCATGTCTATTGGGATTCTGCTGGGATTATTAAATCTTATTTTAGAGGCAGATTATGTTGCTTATTGGAATTCAATGAAGTCTTCAAAATCCTTCTGGTTAATTTCTGGTCTATTTTTACTTCATGCCATGGCAATCATATGGACATCTAATATCACAGAGGGATTAGATGATTTAAGAATGAAAACTACTCTCATTACTGTACCATTAATTGTATTTTCAAAATCAGATTTAGTAACACAAAAAAAGCGCTTTCTACTGAATCTTTTAATTTGGGTTGTTTTCTTGATTTCTTGCATCAATGTTCTTGCGTATTTTCAATTATTTGGAAGCCGTGAATACCTAGATATGAGACAATTATCTCTTTTTGGATCTCATATACGATTTTCTCTTTTAGTTGCTTTTTCGATAGGATTGAGTTTGCATTTTTATATTGAAACTGGAAAAATCTACTTTTTAGTTGCGATTATCTTCCTTGTATTTTACGCTATTTTTAGTCAAGTATTTTCCGGATTAGTTGCTCTACTAATTGTTTTGGTGTGCTTTGGATTGTATTATTTAAAGTATAAAAAGTTTGTTGCTTTGAGCTACGCGTCTATTTTTATCGTTATTTGTTCTACATCATATATAGCAGTTTATATTTTACAACCAAATGAAACGAAAGTATTACCTGTAAATTTACAGCAACTTTCGAAAGAATGGAAAAGTAAATCAAATCTTGATTTTTATGGTAAAGATAAGAAACAACAACCCCTACATTCAACTATTATTCGCTATTTGCATTCCAAAGACTTACCTGCAGACTCATTGGGAATGAGTAAGTTATCAGGTGTGGATGTTCGTGAAATTGAAAATGGAACAGCGGATATTCATGAAAAAACTCCTGGTTTTATAGGTAAGTTAAATGAGGTTCGATTTCAATTACATCAAACTAATGATCCAAATGGAAGTACGATTCTACAGCGTTTTGAATTTTGGAAAACAGGATTAGAAATTATTAATGAAAATTGGTTAATCGGTGTAGGAACAGGAGATATTAAGTCCGAATTTCAACGAAAATATAATGAAAACAAATCCAAACTTTTACCTCAAAATAGGTTAGAGGCACACAATACTTTCATGACGTTTTTCATTACATTCGGAGTCTTTGGTTTTCTTTTATTAATTTATTTTTTATATTATCAGTTTATTCAATTTTACAAAGTAAACGACATTGTTGGATTGATGTTTTTACTGATAATGTCCAGTTCTTTTATCACAGAAGACACACTAGAAACTCAAATGGGGATTACTATTTTTTCTTTTTTATTCAGTGTATTAAGTGTAAGATCAGATCAATGATCTTTTTTAAAAATATTTCCCACCTCTTTTCCTATTTTCTGCATTGTTTCAACTCCTTTATTTAAAGGACTAGATTGCATATCATCATAATTTGTGAAAACATTTTCTTGTTTACCTTGCGATGGATATATTACAATGACATCGTTATTGGGAGATCCTTTTTGAATTTTTGACGGGATATTTTCGATTTCCGAATTGTACGAAACCGATCCCGTTCTTGCAGAGCAAAATACTATTAAATCATTCTCTGATTTTTTGTCATAGAATAGATAAAAATCATCAATACTTTCAATAACTTTCAAATCCGCATTTAATACTAATTTATTCTCGATTGCTACTTTCTTGAACCTCTCGAATACAGCTTCAGTAGAGAAAACTGAAATTTTTATGGATAACTCTTTAGCAAATCGAAAGAATCGTTCGGTCCATAAAGGGAAGCTTGCCTCCAAATCACCAAATGGAGGGATCAATAATATGATTTTTTCGTAAGATATGGAGGATTTATCCAATTGACAAAAGAAAATTGTACGATCACATACATCTAAAAGATGATCCCGGTCATCCCCAACAATTCGTTTTAATAGATTATTATTTTTACTGTCATTCAAAACAATCAGATCAGCAACTATTTCTTTAGAGACTCTCGAAATTCCTGAAGAAAAATTGAAATCTATAGTAGCTATGGAATTTATTTTATTTTCAATTCCAGAAAAATGACTTACTATTTCGTCAAGATGTTTTCGAGATCTTCTAATCGTTTTATCGGCATCATCGTCATTAGGTAAAACACTTACAACGGTAATTGGATGAAGTACATTTGGATCTGATACCATTAACGAAAAATCAAGAAGTTTTTCATTCCCTTTGAGCTCATTGATTGCTAATAATAAGTGTTTATTTCGTAATTTGGTTTGATTATCCTCAATATCTCCTTTTTCTGCTTGTTCAATCAACAACTTTTTACCCGCTTTCTCCGTAACAAATGAAGCAGTCATGCATGTAATAAGAATTAGTAATATAGTTCCGTTTACAATTTGAATATTGAGGATACCATATTTGTATCCAACCATGATTACCGCTAATGTAGCTGCCGCATGGGCGGTACTCAAACCGAAAATAATTTGTCTTTGAGATGCTGATAGTCTAAAGATTAACTGAGTTATTAATGCCGCAAACCATTTTGTGAAGATTGCAGTAGCGGTTAAAACAGCAGCTATTATCAAAGACCATGTTCCATTGAATAAGACCCTGTAGTCTACAACCATGCCTACGTAAATGAGGAAAAACGGGATAAATAATGCATTCCCAATAAATTCAATGCGATTCATCAAAATTGAGTTGTGTGGGATTAATTTATTTAATGCTAATCCAGCCATAAAAGCTCCAATAATATGTTCTACACCGGCCATTTCTGCAAGGAAGGCTGAGAAAAATACAATTGAAAGAACAAAAATATATTGTGAAGATTTTTCACTTTCTAATTTCGTAAAAAACCATCTTGCTATTTTTGGAATAATGTAAAACATGATGATTGAAAAAAGAGTAAGTGAGGTAATAAGACTTACCCAAAAACTTGAATTCAAATTGCCTTTAGATGCATTTGAAATAACCGCCAAAATAATCAGAACTGCAGTATCTGTCAGAATTGTTCCCCCTACAGTTATGGCTACTGAAGAGTGTTTTGAAAGACCAAGTTTTGAAATAATGGGATAAGCAACCAAAGTATGGGTAGAAAACATACTCGCTGTAAGTAAACTAGCTAAGGGGTTTAACTCCAGTACGTAAAGACAAATAGGATAACCAATTCCTAACGGAATAATAAAAGTCAGGAAACCAAATGTCAAGCTTTTTCCAAAATAATTTCTAAATTGATTCAAATCTAATTCTAATCCTGCCATGAACATGATGTAGAGAAGCCCAATTGTTTGAAATATTTTGATGAAGCCTTGGCTGTCCATTGCAACCTTATCAATGAGTCCAAATCCATTTGGCCCAATTAATATACCGGAAATAATTAGCCCGATGATTGAAGGAATTTGTATTTTCCTTAATAAAATAGGAGACATTAATATGATGAAAAGCATCAATGAAAATATCAATACGGCATTTGTCAGAGGAATTTGAAAAGAATCAAATATGTGCCGAAAAAAATATTGCACGAGCGTCAATTTATCTAATTTCTAAAATTAAATAATAATTTAAGAAAAATGGATAAATAAACTATTAATATTTGAAAATTGTTGAAAGCCTGAAGAATTTTCTTCAGGCTTTTCGTTTAGTTGAGTAGTTGTAAAAAACGGCGTAATTGACCGCCCTAAATCGGACGATATTGACCAATCATTTTCATTTGTCTAAAAGAACGATTTAAGAGCCTTATCTCAATGATCAAAACTAGTGTTTATTGGAATAATGGGATGGATTTCTGATGTGAAGTTGATGAAATTATATCCATCAAATCTCGAGATTCCGTCATTTGTTGCAATCCAAATAAACCCATTTTGATCTTTCTCAAAATCATTGATCCAGTTATCCACTAAACCATTACTAATATTGTATTCATAGTATTCGACAATGGTTTTTTGGCTCAGTATCTTGCCAACGAAAAGGATAAATAGAAAAAAGAGTATTTTACTCACATACAAAATTAGGGATTAATACTCTTAATCCCCAATTTATTCAATTTTGTATATTTAGATTAATTTGTTCAATAGGATTTACAAATCCAATAACTATCTTAGAACCTGCACTTTCACGATTTCACTTTTTATTTTAAGCAAGTAAAAACCTTGATTTAATTCGGAAATATCCAATGAATTTATTTGTTTATTTAGATTTCCTGATTTTACTATTCTACCATTTTGATCGTAAATAGAATAAGGCAAATTGGTAAAAGCTTTATCAAAGGCAACAGTTAAAACATCTGTAGTTGGATTCGGATAAACATTCAAGGTCATTTGATCGATTTGAATGGTTGACATCGTAGCAAAATGTTCCAAATTAATTGTGTGCCAGGTTTCATTTGTGATTATTGGTTCATTCAAATCAAAATAAATATCTGCATTATTTTTAATAATCGTTCCTGGAGTTAAATTAGATTTCTGATTTACAGTAAAAGTTAAGAATCCATGACTATTCGGCTCGCTATTCGCACTATCAGGTAGATTGATGTTATTGAAAGACCACTCCAACACCCTTGGACCGTACATTTTGAATTCAAAATCATGACTTGCAACTCCTGGCGTTACGCTTAATATATCCAAATTGATATCGAGCGTATCTCGAACAACCACTGTAAATGCAGTATCTGTTCCTGTATTTTGGAAGCGAATTACATATTGTAGTTGCTGATTCGGAAGTATAAAATGTTCAGCAGTAACTCCGGAAGGAAATCCTCGCTTGTCATTTGGATCATAGCTTCCCGTAACAACACCACAGTAAATGTCCACTACAGGATCGGCATCATCCAAAGGCAAATCATTAACATCACCACCTGTATCTCCTGGGCCACATCCTTCTACATGCGCATTCGGGTGAGAATTTCCAGGATGCAAGGGATGCTGTTCAGCATTTAAAATCCATGTTTCTCCATTTGCTGGAAATGTGTAAGTAACAGATTGTCCACCTGGAATCATAACTGAATCAACAAAAAATAAAGTACCATCAACATAAACAATCACCGGTGAATAGCATTCCATATCACCACCTCCAGATTCACCAGTATTTGTAATTTCAAATACCACGCTATCTCCTTGACACCATCCATCAACACTTAAACTACTTTGATCCCAAGGCAACGTGCATGGCACTGGTAAATTGGGAATTAAACCTCCACCATACGGTGGCGTAGAGATCGTATCTAAAACACAGTTACTAACTGGATTCAGGTTCGCTTCCATACAAAGTGTTTGATTCAAGTCAGCATCACAACTAATGGTAACATTGATGGAAAAATTGACCGTTTGACCAGGAAATAAATCACCTGTTTGAAAGCGATAAACGTTGTTTCCAAGGGCTTGAAAAGGGTAAGTGGAACTGTTAACGGTCATCAAAGGATCCAATTCAACATCCACGTAAGAAGCAATTAAATTGGTTGAAGTTGAAGCTCCGTTTGATGCTGCGACATAAATTGTATTTACCAAACATCTTCTCAAGAATGGTGCGAAGATAGAAACGTCGGGCTGCGAACAAGGAACCTCATTAAATAATCCTAAATCTGGAGCAAAGTTGAAGACCGTTGGATCTGTTATACTGAATGCACCATAAGCAGAACAAGTTGGATTCCACAAACTATTTGTTGTATCTAGATGAAAGGTGTAATTACCAGCTGGAAGATTATCGACATACCAAATCCCTAAATGATTCGTCATTGCTACGATATTCCCTGGTTGAATAATCACAGGCATGTCCTCAACACCAGCTTCTAAAGTATCAGCCGAACAATTTTGATTTACATCATTGAATACACGTCCGCTTAACGTGGTATAAAGAGAAGGGTCTAAGTTAACATTCCAACCGAAGATATATCCATCATCAATACCTAAATTATCTTGTACTTTAATTTTCCAAGTTCCATTCAAAGGACAACCAACTAAGGATGAAAATGAAGTTTCGGGTGCATAAATTTGTGCAGGGTTTAGTGAGTTACCGGCGCTTAGAGGGGGATTAGTATTTAGAGCAGTTACTTGAATCGTATTTCCTAAGTTATTAGATATTGAACTTAGTGCATTATAATTCGTGCTGAAACAATAGGTAAATGGAGTACCAGCACCACCACCACCAGCATCATCGTAGGGATGACCTAGATAAGTTCCACCACCACTATTTCCCCCTGGAATTGCTCCTCCTGCTCCAAACGAATTAATTAATACTGCTGTTTGACCGTTCGGACATTCTACCCACATTTCTAAATCACCTAAATAAGAATGTTCCATTTCAACGCAAACACTATTTAAAAATATGGGATCTAAAAATGTAGCTGATGAAGGCAATCCTGTTACAACAAAAGAATCCTGATACTGAACTCCAGTTCCGTCTGGTAGATAGGTTAAGTTATTACTTTGAAATAATCCATTATATTGAGCGTACAAGGAGCCAATGGATAATCCTAGAAAGGTAATTAAGAGCTTGATTTTCATATCATTTAGTTTTATAATGTGTTGACGAATAAATTAAAACTTGGTTGCCAAAAGAGGAGATAAAGTTTAATTTGCCTTAATCAACAAACTAAAGATAATTATTTTATTTTAATGAACTACACTTTTGATATCTTTGCAACCCCGATGGAAATCAAAAAATTCCTCGCTCTCTTTCGAGAGTTTTCGCCAATTGAACAGACTGCTAAAGTCTTAGCGGACAAAACTGCTCGTGTTCATTGGAAAGGACTTGTAGGATCTTCACGTAGTCTTTGTGCTGCGACGACTGCTGATCAAACACCCGGAAATCATGTTTTTATTTTATCAGATAAAGAGGAAGCAGCATACTTTTTAAATGATCTCGAAGGTTTATATCCCGAAAATAAACGTATCCTGTTTTATCCTGCTTCCTACAGAGTTGCCTATCAAATTGAAGAAACAGATAATGCGAATGTGGTGGCTCGTGCCGAGGCATTGGAACGAATAAGCCAAGGTGTAAATACATGGATTATTACCTATCCGCAAGCTTTATTCGAAAAAATTCCGACAAAGAAAAAGTTGATTGAAAACACCCTAAAAATTCAAAATGGAAGTTCTTATTCCATTGATTTTTTGAATGAATTATTACTTGAATATCATTTTGAACGAGTCGATTTTGTTTACGAACCCGGTCAATTTTCAATTCGTGGTGGAATCGTAGATGTATTTTCATTTGCGAATGATTTTCCATTTCGCATTGAGTTTTTTGGTGATGAGGTTGATTCAATTAGAACGTTTGACCCTGCAACTCAGCTTTCAGATAAAAAACACGATTATTTGTTCATCGTTCCGAACATTCAAGGTTCGCTAATTCAAGAAGGCGTTACGTCTTTTTTTGAATTTATTGGAAGTGATTCAACGCTTTGGTTCAGTAACGTGGAACAGTTTGAAGATGTTTTACAAAGAGAATATGATAAAGCTGTTCAGATTCACAGTAACTTGAATTCGACAGTAAGTCGTGCTCTACCTTCTGAATTGTATCTGCATCCTTCAGAAGCAAAGCTGTCAATTGTTAACTTTCGAATTGTTGAATGGGGAACTCAAACGCATTTTAAAGCAACGGAAATTATCACTTTTGATTTTCAGCCACAACCAAGTTTTAATAAGAATTTTGATTTGTTGGCTACTGATTTTGTTGAACGTTCCAAATCGGGTAATACCAATTTGATTTTTTCCAATCAACCCAAGCAAATCGAACGCTTACATCAAATTTTCTTGGATGTTAATCAAGAGGTTGAATTTATTTCCATTAATTTGTCCTTGCACGAAGGATTTATAGCTACAGGACTTAATTTAGTTTGTTACACCGATCATCAAATCTTTGAACGATATCATCGCTTTCGATTAAAAGAAGGGTTCCGTCAGGCAAAACAAGCACTTACATTAAAAGAAATTTACAACCTTCAAAAAGGAGATTATGTAACACATATCGATCATGGAATTGGTCAATTCTCCGGGTTAGAAACCATTGATGTGAATGGTAAACCTCAAGAAGCAATTCGTTTGGTGTATAAGGATGGAGATGTTTTGTACGTTGGAATTCACTCACTGCATCGCATATCCAAATTCACCGGAAAAGAAGGGACTGTCCCTAAAATGAATAAACTCGGAACTCAAGCATGGACAACCTTAAAGAATAAAACGAAGAAAAAAATTAAGGAACTGGCATTTGACTTAATTCAGCTGTATGCTAAACGAAAAAGTCAACCCGGATTTGCCTTTTCACCTGATACGTATTTGCAGAATGAGCTTGAGGTTTCATTCATGTACGAGGATACTCCTGACCAAGCGAAAGCAACGGCAGCTTTTAAACAAGATATGGAATCGGCTACCCCAATGGACCGATTGGTATGTGGAGATGTTGGTTTTGGTAAAACAGAAGTTGCCATTCGTGCCGCTTTCAAAGCCGTGGCAGATTCAAAACAAGTAGCTGTTCTTGTTCCAACCACGATTTTATCGATGCAACATTTTCGCAGTTTCAAAGAACGTCTGAAAGATTTTCCATGCACTGTTGACTACATCAATCGATTTAAATCTACAAAACAAACCACGGAAACATTAAAAAAAGTAGCAAATGGCGAAATTGATATATTAATTGGAACACATGCTATTGCTGCGGATCGGGTAAAATTCAAAGATTTGGGCTTGATGATTATCGACGAGGAGCAGAAATTTGGCGTTTCGGTGAAAGACAAACTAAAGACGCTTCGTGCCACAGTTGATACTCTTACCTTGACCGCTACTCCAATTCCACGAACCTTGCAATTTTCACTAATGGGAGCTCGGGATTTGAGTATTATAAACACACCGCCACCAAACAGACAACCGGTTTTAACCGAAATCATCAGTTTCAATGAAGAAGCCATTCGCGATGCGGTAGCATACGAAGTGAGTAGGGGAGGACAGGTATTTTTTGTGAATAATCGTTTGGCGAATATCAAGGAAATTGCCGGAATGATTCAGCGTTTGTGTCCGGGCGTTCGCATCGGAATTGGACATGGTCAAATGGATGGTGCTGATTTGGAGAAAGTAATGTTCAATTTTATTGAAGGAAATTATGATGTTTTAATCGCTACTACTATTATCGAATCCGGAATTGATATTTCAAACGCGAACACTATCATTATCAACGATGCTCATCAGTTTGGCTTAAGTGATTTACACCAATTAAGAGGACGTGTAGGTAGAAGTAATAAAAAGGCATTTTGTTATCTGATTTCACCGAAATTTAGTATTCTAACTTCTGAAGCTCGTAAACGATTGGAAGCACTTGTTCAATTTTCGGATTTAGGCTCCGGCTTTAACATTGCCATGAAAGACTTAGATATTCGGGGTGCTGGAAATTTATTAGGGGGTGAGCAAAGTGGATTTATTTCTGAAATTGGCTTCGAGATGTACCAGAAAATCTTGAATGAAGCTATGCAGGAATTGCGTGAAAACGAATTCAAAGATTTGTTTGATGATCGCGAAACAGATAGTTTTCATTCGTTTGTCAATGACTGTGTATTTGAAACAGATCAGGAAGTTCGAATTCCGGATGTTTATGTCAATAACGTGGCTGAGCGTTTGAGTTTGTATCAAGAACTCGACAATTTGAAAACGGAGGAAGAGTTAACTCAATTTTCAGTAAGATTGTTGGATCGTTTTGGACCATTACCTCGAGAAGTTCATGAGTTATTGATCTCATTCAAATTGCGTTGGTTAGCCCAAGAATTGGGAATGGAACGCATAGTCATAAAATCACAAAAACTAGTTGGATATTTTATTGCAAATCCTCAATCACCTTTCTTCGAAACAGAAACATTTACATATTTATTAAATGCAATTCAGTCAAATCCAAGTGGATATCGCTTAGCACAACAAAATGATAAATTACGATTAGTAATCGAACCGGTGAATCACATCAAAGATGCTATGGGAAAGATGGAAGTGTTGAAATTGAGAATGGAGGGTTGAATATGGAAAATTTAAAATGAATTAATGAACACTAATTTTTCTTTGTACAATTCCTGATGCTAATTTCACTTGAAGAATATAGTTACCGCTAGCAAATTGACTCAAATCAATATTTGTCTCCTTTGAAAGAGTATTCAATCGAATTAAAGTTTTTCCAAATAGATCAAAAACTTCGAGTTCATTAATTAACTCATTGGACTGAACATTGACAATGCCCGAACTTGGATTTGGAAATACATTCAATAAGTTATTACCCAATTCATTTAAGCCCCAGGTTTCGACGTTAATATTATAAGTTGTATTTGTAATAATCGGATCATTCCAATCGAAATAAATGTAAGCTGTATTTTCAATTTCAGTTCCTACGGTAAAGCAATTGGAGTTTTCTGTAATCCGGTAAGTCAAGTAACCTTGACTCAATTCCTGACTAACAGAGGAATCTACCAACCAAATATCATCAAATTCAAAACGTAAAATACCATTCCCAAGATGATTTACAAACATTGGATGCGAACTAGATAGAAGCTCAAACGTCGTCCAATCCAAATTTGAACTTAGTGTATCTTGAATATAAATATTTTGAGCTGGAGCAGTTCCTGTATTTTGGAAACGAATAGTATATGTTAATTTGTCTAATTCATCAACCTCTAGTTCAGGTATATCATACATTAAATTGTTCCAATATAACTGATCTTTAAAAACAGTTTTGTCATTTGGATCATAGCTGTTGCCCAAAAGTTGTAATAAATTCCCGTTGTTATTTAACTGATTACATTCCGAAATGGATGCAGGTGTGATTGAAGAGGTAAAATAATGCTGTGCTCCATTAATTAATCCACTAGGAATATTAAATGAAATATAATCGGTTAAGCTAAAGAACGAAGAGCTAGAATTTAATATCCAACTAATTGTATTTCCTGATATTGAATAACCCGGATTTAAACTAGATAAAACAGGATTTACTCCACTTGGATATGTCAAGGTCAATGTATATTGACCAGGTGCTGCTGGGCCATAATTACCCCAATTTAGTCTAATTGTAGCAGTTGTATTTTGATAATAACCTATCCATGGCGTAATGGTCGTCCACAAATCAGTACAGGAATTATTGCAATTCAAAGCTATATAACCTGGATTTGGATTCAAAGAATTCATTCCAATCAAGGTGACCAAATTTGTTCCTGTGTATCCATTGGCAGTCATCCAAGATGAACCAATACTTGCAATCGCATAATTTGCATTACCCACTTGACCACAATACATAAAATAACCAGTAGAATCTGTATAAACCAAAGCTGTCGATGCAGTCGGTCCTTGATTTGCTCCAATGTATACGGGCACATTCGTTAAAGGTGTGTCTCCGGAATTAAATACCCCATTATTATCAGAGTCACAAAACACAAAACCACCATAACAATTATATGGAAGGGTATTTGTTCCACAATTAAGCCCAACATTAAATACCTGATTTGAGTCGCAATTTTCTGATAGCAACGTGTAAACCCCTCCTGTGTAACCAGTCATTGAAGACCAATTTGCATTAAGATTAATTACTATTGGATTATTCGAATCATATACAAGAGAATAATAACCATTAATGTCAGAGTAAACGGTTTGAATTCCATTTCCAGTCTGGATCTGAATGGCTGCATTTGAAATAACATTTTCATTTGTATCAAAAAGTCCATTATTGTTAGCATCACAATAAATTGTTCCACTGATGCAATTATCAACATTGAATGTATCGCAAATTGAAAGTGAGCATCCATTTGTAAATGTTGCATTCAAACAGGCTATTACATAACTTATCGCCGGATCATTTGAGATATAAGCATTTGCTTGCGTCGAAAATGATGAAGATCCAATTTGATTTCCTAAATTATCATAGCGATAAATATTCCAAACAAAAGAAGAAATTTGTGTTGGTGTTGATGTAGAATACATCAAAGATCCACTCGCAGAATTAAATCCTTGAATGATTGAAGTTGAGCATCCTGGCGGAGTTGTACAATTAAAAACAAATGAAATAGTGTATCCTCCACCATTACCACTTGATTGAAAAGTCGTAAACGAGTTTGTTGAAACACTATAATTATTAGCATTTAACCAATTCGTATCGATTACTACAGTGTATAAACCAGAAGGTAAAGCTGGTGAAAATGTTGACATATTCGAGATAAATTGACCAGAGAAGCTTGCTCCAGTTGAAGAAACCACTGTAATTGGTACAGTGTCATTCACGTTGTAATCTGTTTGTCCGTCTTGATTACAATCTACTGTTAAGGAAGCATATACATTAGAGACAGGGCAATTATAGGTATATGTGTATGTCAAAGTTCCAGCAGGTCCATTGTTTGTACTCGTATAATTGATAGTAATAACATAACTGCCATAACTTGAATAAGTATGTTGAATAGGAGGATTTAAAGACATAAATTGACCTATACTCCCATAGTTTCCAGAACCTTGATGCGTGGAAGTCGTCCCATCTCCCCAATCCACTGCAAGTATTAACGTAAATGTTCCTGTGGATTGATTGGGGGTGATCAACATATCAATTTCAGATGTATTGGTAGAATTAACAGAACCAATCGAAACCGTTCCATCAATTGTTCCATTGCAACCCGAAGTTGTAGAAGTTGTAGCGATTGAAAGTGATGAATTCTGGCTAAAAGCTAAATTTAACGAAACAAAGCTTAATAATAGGAAAAATATTCTCATGGTTTTTATTTAAAATGACGATTTTGATTTTCAAATAGTTGCTTGTCAAAATATGTATAATTTACTAGACCAAATTCTCAAATAACTAAAAAAGCGACGAAATAAATCATAATCACTTTTTTAGTCTACTGATTCTTCTCCAAAATATAGGTTAAGATTTTTTCTATTAAATGAACTCTGTCTTTTCCCGTTACGTTGTGCTTATGCATTGGGTAGGGAAAGAAATCCATTTGTTTTCCTGCTTCTACAAATTTCTTTACTAAAGCATAATTATGTTGCAGAACCACAACATCATCGATCGTTCCATGAATTAACAATAAATCTCCTTGCAACTTGTCGGCATAATTGAGTAAAGAAGCTTTTTCATAACCCTCTTTATTTTGCTCCGGACGATCCATGTACCGCTCACCGTACATGATTTCATAATACTTCCAATCGGTAACAGGTCCACCGGCAACACCAACTTGAAAAACATCCGGGTGACGCAACATCAATGAAGTTGTCATAAAACCACCAAAAGACCAACCGTGCACCGCCATTCTTTTTCCATCTACATAAGGTAAGGATTTCAGGAAATCTACTCCTAATAATTGATCTTCCATCTCCACATCACCCAAACGACGGTGAATTTGAGATTCAAACGCAAAGCCACGTTCCGACGAACCATGATTGTCTAGCGTGAAAATAATATATCCCTGATTTGCCATCCAGTGCATCCACAAATTTGCACCATACAACCATGAGTTGGTTACCATTTGCGCATGTGGCCCGCCATATACATAAACCATTACCGGATATTTTTTTGAAGGATCAAAATTGGCCGGTTTAATCATTCGGTAATATAAATCGGCGCCATCTTTTGCTTTAATAGTGCCAATTTCTGTTTGACCAATGAAATAATCATCCAATTTCTCTTTTGAAGTAATTAAAGGTTTGGCCATTTTTCCATTGTTTGTCCACAATAATGCTTTATGAGGGACAGTTCCACTGGAAAAAGCATCGTAAAAATAAGATCCATCAGAGGATAACGAAAAGGTATGCGTTCCTTCTTCTCGGGTTATTAATTCTGAATTACCTTCTAAATCAACTGAATAAACTAACGTGTTCATGGGGTTGGGCCCAGTTGCGGTGTAGTAAATTTTCTTGCCATCTGGGTTTGTGATTAAAATGTCTTTTACTACAAAATCATGATTGGTCAATTGTTTTATTAATTTTCCGTCAAAGTCATAATAGTACAAGTTATCAAATCCACTTTTTTCCGACATCCAAATGAAATAGTTTGAAGTCTTATTTGGAAAATAAGCTGGATGTTCAGGTTCTACCCATTTATCATTTGTTTCTTCAAATAGCGTTTTCACGAATTTTCCTGTTTTCGCATCGTAAACATTCAACCACATATGATTTTGATCGCGGTTTACCTCAGCAACTACTATAAATTTTTCGTCAGGAGTAAATGTTAGATTGGTGAAATAATCATCTTTCGCTCCTCGTGGGGTAATGTAAACCGTATTGTTTTTCTTAATGTTGTAAATTCCAACGCGCGGCTCTTCCGATTTTTGTCCCGTCATCGGATATTTTATTGAAACCAATTCTCCAGGTGTTGCATTGATATTAAGTAGTGGATAATCGTGAACATTCTTTTCATTCTTCTGATAGAACGCTAAATACGCCCCCTTTTCAGACCAAAAAATTCCATTGGAAATTCCAAATTCGTTTCTCGCGATGCTTTGACCAGACACGATATTTTTATCCGTATTTTTTGTAATGGCAACCTTTTTTCCATCTGCTTTTAAGAGATAAAGATTGTTTACCAGCGTATAAGCCATTTGATTGCTTACGGCATGAAAAGATTGGTTTTCAGCTCCATCTTCTACTTTTTGAATCTTCTTTCCGCTTTTTGCATTGATGTCATAAGAATATACTTTCATTCCGTCATTCAATCGAATTTCGTGGTCGTTGATCCACTCCAGACCAAAGAAATTGGCAAAATCTGTACTTAAAACAGCATTGATGTCAGCGATTTTCACCAATTCTAATTCCTTTTGTGAAGCCACATCCGATTTATATAGTGTTGTCCAGTCTTTACTACAATAGGAATAAGAAGCTCCATTAGGAATCCATTGAAAATTCGTAATGCGATCTGGGCCAAATTTTCGACCTTGTTGTAAAACGGCGTCGCTTAGGGAAATTTCTTTTTTCTGAGCGAATACACTTGTGGAAATAAATAGAAAGAAAACTAGTTTTTTAATCATTATCGTTTAATTATTTCGTTAAAAAATTCTTCTACAGGTCTACCTGCCTCGTAGCAATCTAGTACAATTTGATCCAAATTATCTTGTAAAATTGTTTCTGGTTCAAATTGGGTGTAAAAATACCATTGTTTATTAAAAATCAAAGGTTCATTTGATGCAGCTTCGCGTAAATGAGAAGGCAAAACTTTATTTTTATCGCCTAAAATTGATCTAAAAGTCTTTACAAATAATGGATTTTTGTATGCTTTCTGAAACTTAGAAACATCCTGAGCAATGGCATCTCGAACAATTTCCAAGTCTTCTTTATCAATTTCATAAACTCCACCATAAACACGTAAATGTTCAGGCCCAAGCTCGATATAAACTCCGTTGACTGCCTTGCTTTTTTTGCCTTCCGGAGCAATGACAGCTGAACACATCATTTTGTACGGTGATTTGTCCTTCGCAAAACGAATATCTCGATTGATTCGAAAAATACAATCTTTTGCTTCTAGATCTTTGAAAATAGCGTCTTTTTGAGCTAACAAATCTATCAAATGCTGAACAAAATCATGAAATGGTTTCTTGACATTTTGCTCGTATCTTTTTCGATTTAGGTCGAACCATTCTTTGTTGTTATTCCCTGCTAGTTCAATAAAGAAATTGAGATAATCCGTTGAAAAAAATGCCATGATTAATTTTTAGCGAAGATAAGAAGATTGATGATTTGAAAATCACATCAGTTATAAATCTAATCGAAAAACGTATCTTTGAATAACGTTCAATTTTTACAAAATTATGTCCAACGAAAACCACATTAAATGTCCGAATTGCGGAACTCAAATCGATGTAAACGATTTACTGTCGCATCAATTAGAAGAAGAAATTCGTCAAAAATACCAAGCTCAACTTTTAGAGGAAAAGCAGAAATTTCAAGCTCAAACGGTTGCACTCAATGTTGCCAAAGAGGAATTTGAACAACGCAAAAAGAAAGAAAATGAATTGTTTCAGGAACGGTTGGAAAAGCAATTAAAGGAGGAACGAGTTGCGATTGAATCAAAACTAAAAACGAAATTATCCGAAGAGCAAGCAGAGCAGTTTAAATTATTGCAAGATGAGTTAAATCAAAAGTCAGAACAGGTTAAAGAACTGAATCGTACCAAAGCCGAAATTGAACGCTTAAAACGAGAAAAGGAAGAAGCAAAAGAACTTGCCGAAGCCGAGGCTCAAAAAAAATTGAATGAGCAATTATCCACGGAAAAAGAAAAAATCAGAAAAGCCGAAGAGGAAAAAAACGAATTGAAAATGCGTGACCTTCAAAAGCAATTGGATGACCAAAAACGCTTGACGGAAGAAATGAAACGCAAACAAGAACAAGGATCCATGCAATTACAGGGCGAGGTGCAAGAATTAGCAATTGAAGAATGGATACAAACTCAATTTCCTTTAGATTCCATCGATGAAATAAAGAAGGGTGCACGTGGAGGAGACTGTATCCAAACAGTGAATACCTATGCTCAGCAAAATTGTGGTAAAATCTATTACGAAAGCAAACGAACCAAAGATTTCCAAGGTTCATGGATTGAAAAATTCAAAGCAGATATGCGGGAAAAAGGCGCTGATATTGGTGTTTTGGTAACCGAAGCAATGCCATCAGGAATGGAAAGAATGGGAATGCGAGATGGCGTTTGGGTTTGTTCGTATGAAGAATTCAAAGGTTTGTGTAATGTTCTTCGAGAATCCTTGATTCAAGTAAGTACAGCACTTGGATCACAAGTGAATAAAGGAGACAAAATGCAACTTTTGTATGATTATTTGACAAGTAATAGTTTCCGGATGCAAGTTGAGGCGATTGTAGAGGGATTTTCATCCATGAAGTCTGCTTTAGAAAGTGAAAAAAGAGCCATGCAACGCATTTGGAAAGAGCGCGAAAAGCAAATCGAAAAAGTGATCAATAATACCATTGACATGCATGCCTCCATTCGAGGAATTGCAGGAAACGCGATTCAGGCTGTTAAGGCTCTAGAGTTACCAGGGGAAGAGATAGAAGAAAATGACGACATTTAATGAAAAAAGGAGCTCGAAAGCTCCTTTTTTGTTGGCCCACTAGGGCTCGAACCTAGACTCTTCTGGACCAAAACCAGACGTGTTGCCAGTTACACCATGGGCCAATGTGGGTGCAAATTTATATATTTCTATTTAAAATTTCGAATATTGAAAAAAAAATATTTTCCAAACTAAAAAATCAATAAAATGTGATTGATACTCTTTTATGTTCAATTGGCAAAAGCAAAGCAAGTATTTATTATCTTCGCACGTTAAAATATTATTTCAATGGCAAACTATAAAAAAATCAATACCATTCTTGGTTGGATTATCTTTCTAATTGCAACAGCTGTTTATTTCATAACCCTAGAAGATACTGTAAGTCTTTGGGATTGTGGCGAATATATTACAGCGGCTTACAAGTTAGAAGTTGGTCACCCTCCAGGTGCACCTTTGTTTATGGTTATTGGGAGGTTATTCTCATTCTTTGCAGACCCTACAGACGTTGCTGTTTGGATTAATAGACTCTCAGCATTATCCAGCTCGTTTACCATACTTTTCATGTTCTGGTCATTAACCATTTTGATTAAAAAAATGGTATTAATGAAAAAAGATGCTATTTCAATCGGCGATCAAATTGCCATTTTTGGTGCAGCAACTGTTGGTTCTTTAGCCTACACGTTTTCAGAATCTTTTTGGTTTTCAGCTGTTGAAGGTGAGGTCTATGCAATGGCTTCTCTTTTTACGGCAATCATTTTCTGGGCAGCGTTGAAATGGGATGAAGAAATGAGTGTTTCTGCTGATGCATCAAAGGCAGCCGATCGTTGGTTGATATTAATCATGTTCTTATTAGGTTTGGCCGTTGGAGTGCATCTTTTAGGTATTCTTGTCGTTCCGGCAATTGGATTTATATTGTATTTCAGGTATCAACCGAAGGTTACTCCAAGGGGATTAATAATTACCGCTCTTGTTTCCGTTTTTGTTTTGGGTTTTATCCAAGAGGGAATTATTCCTGGATCTATTTCTTTGGCATCATCATTTGAAGTAGCTTTTGTAAATACATTTGGATTACCTTTTTTCTCAGGTACTATTTTCTTCTTTGTTCTTTTGATCTTGGTTTGTGTTTATTTAATTCGATATGCAAGGAGACAAAAGAAATATATTCTTTATAACGCCGTGATGGGCCTAGTAGTCCTTCTTATTGGTTACGGCTCATTTGCTGTAATTGTTATTCGTTCGAATGCAAACACCCCATTGGATGAAAACGACCCGGAGAATTTAGTTACCCTACATTCTTATTTAAAACGTGAACAATATGGTTCAGCGCCTTTGTTATCAGGGCCATTTTGGAACTCAATAGAAAATGATCGAGAAGATTACAAAGATTTATCACCATTTTACCTACGTCGTTTTGTGGTTTTACGTGGTGATTTAGAATTGAAAGCATTCAAGAAAGAATCAGATGCACAATCTTATGCAGCTAAGCAAGGAGGTGAAGTAGTCGAAAAGTATTTTGAAAGTAATTCATCTGTTAGAGAGAAAAGTGTAGCAACATATTCAGGAGACCAATCCACATTCTTCCCTCGTATGTATTGGAGTCAAGAACAACAACGAATTGATGGGTACAAAAAATGGTCTGGATATGATGAAACTACAGATGAAGGAACTGCCAATGGAAAAGATGGAATGCGTCTTCCTACAATGGGAGAAAATATTTCTTATTTTCTAAATTATCAAGTTAATTGGATGTACGTCCGCTATTTTTTATGGAATTTTGCTGGACGTCAAAATGATATTCAAGGTCATGGAGACGCGATGCGAGGAAATTGGCTAAGTGGGTTCTCTTTCATTGATGAGATGAGATTAGGAAGTCAAGAAAATGCTCCTTATTATACCAAAGAAAATAAATCGAATAACAAATTTTTCTTCATTCCTTTAATTTTGGGTATGATTGGGTTGTTTTTTCATTTCTACAAAGCTCCGAAAGACGCCTTTGTCCTTTTCTTAGCATTTATTTTTACAGGATTGGCAATTTTGGTTTACCTCAATCAAAAACCTTTTGAACCCCGCGAACGTGATTATGCCTACGCTGGTTCTTTTTACTTCTTTGCCTTTTGGATTGGAATAAGCGTATATGCTTTATTTGATGCTTTTCAAAAATTAGAAAAGAAACATTTCTTGAATATCGCCTACTTATTCATTGGAGGGTTTATATTATTTGCAATTATTGACTCAAAAGGAGATTCTGGATTATCATCCGCTCTTTCTTGGTTAATTGTCGCAATTGGAGGATTAGGATTGATGTTGGTGATGAGTTTATTGAAGAGAATTATGCCTTCCGAAAATATGGGCGCAATCATAGCAACTGTTTTTGGATTGACTGCACCTTTGATAATGGGTATGCAGGGTTGGGATGATCATGATAGAAGTGGAAAAACTTCTGCTCATGAACTTGCTTCCAATTATTTGAATTCTTGTACACCAAATTCAATCATCTTTACCAATGGTGACAACGATACTTTCCCTCTTTGGTATTTGCAAGAAGTGGAAGGAGTTAAAACAGACGTTCGTGTCTGTAATCTATCGCTTATGCAAACAGATTGGTACACGGAGCAAATGAAAATGAGAGCCTACAAATCCGACCCTTTGCCAATCAAATTTAGAGAAGACCAAATTTTGATGTACGCTGGAAATACCGATCAGGTAATGTTTATGGGATTATTAGAATTAGCCATGATGAATGCAGGTGATCCAATGATGGAAAAAATCATCAAGCTAAGATTGAAGCGAATGTCTAAAGAAGCTCTATTAAGTACAAAACGTCTAACGGCAACCATTGCGCCAGCTCTTTCTTCAATTTCAGCTGATGGTTCTAACATGGCAGCATTGAATAACGTAAAAGCAAACTTAAACAAATTAGATACAGTTAATTTGGTAAAAGATGTTATTTCAAAAACTTATGCGACACTTGAGTTATTAAAGGGAATTGGAAATTCCCAGTTTAAAGGTTCCGAGGAATCGATGAAACAAATTCAAAAAGCATTTGATGATTTCGAAAAGGAATGGAATTATGTAGATTTAAGCACTGCCATGGAGTTTGTACGGGATGATAATAATCAAGTAGTTTATGAAGGTCAAACTAAATTGCGTATTTTCCCTTCTTCTGGATTTATTCTTCCTGTTAACGCTGATAATGCTGTAAAATCGGGTGTTATTAAAGAGAGCCAAAAGAAAGATTGCTATGAAGAAATTAAATTTGAATTTGACGAAAAAGGCTTGACTCGTGAACAAGTCATGATGTTAGATATTTTAGGAAATAATGATTGGAAACGAGGAATTTTCTTTTCAAGTCCTGGAGGTTCAGATGTGGCTATGGCGCTTACCAAATCTGGTTATGTGAAACAAAATGGAGTAGTTCATGTCTTATCTCCACTAAAAAACAGAAGAGATCGATTTGATGAGGATGAAATGTATAAAAATCTGATGTCTCGTTATGACTATGGAGATATGAAGAACCCTTCTGTATTAACTGATTATTATGCTCGAAGACATACTTCACAGTATAGGTATCAGTTTATGACTTTGGCACAGCATTTCCTGAATTTAGCTGATGAGGAAGTGACATTTTACCAAAAACCAGAAGCAATGGCAGATGCCTACAAAAGGTCAGGTGAAGAAGCCCGAGCAAAGTTCCTAATGGATAATCAAGCAAATTCTCAAGTAAGAGTCCAAGGTTATAAAACAAAAGCGATTGCTCTTTTAAAGAGATCATTAGAAGTCATGCCGCTAGAAACTGTTATTGATGGCGGTGAACCAAATCCAACCAGAGAAACATATAAAGATGGTAATCGCGAAAAACAAAGTTATCAGGACGGTGTGATTCAAGATTACATTGAATTGTTTTATGAAGCAGGAGATGTGAAATCTGCTGAAAAATATGGTAAGGCAATAGCCCGAAAAGTTGAAAGTGTCATCAATTATTTCTTAACAAGCGATATTCGCTTTGTTGCATCAGCCGAAAATTCACAAGACTTTTACGCTAATCTAGATGCATTTATGAAATTATATAAGATTTCTAGTGATAATAATCCATCTGGCGAATTGGCAAAATATACGAAGCAAAAAGTGGATACATGGTATGGTGGGAAATTTACGCAGATAGCAAATGAAATTTCGACTCTAGATGGTTCAAATTCTGACTTTTCTCTTTATGTTGAGTTAATTGGAATTCAATATGGGAAATTAAAAGCAACAGCGCCAAAAGCTCCTGTAAATAATCAGCAAAAGCTCGATACGGCATTGATGCGTCAAATGATGAATGCGAATAAAGTTAAAACTGATTCTATCAAGAAAAAATAATGAATGACTCAGTTTCGAATTCCATTTTTCATACCTTGGTTTTTTCCAAGACGAATTTGGAAAGTAAATACTGACAATTCGGTTTTTCTTACTTTCGACGATGGACCGCAACCAGAAGTAACGGATTGGATTTTGCAGTATTTGGATCAAGAAGATATTAACGCTACGTTCTTTTGTGTCGGTGAAAATGTTCGTAAGAATAACGAACTTTATAAAAGATTACAGGATTCCAACCATCGAATTGGAAATCATACCATGAATCATGAAAAAGGTACCAAAGTCAATGGGAAGGATTATTTGAATTCAATAAATCAAGCTGAAAATTTCATTGAAAGTAAACTTTTTCGACCTCCTTATGGTAGAATACCAATATGGAAAACAAAGGAAATCCGCTCTCGATTTAAAATTATTATGTGGAGTTGGCTTTCTTATGATTTTGATTCCAATGTTTCTATTCCAAGCATAATTGACAGTGCAAAACGAATTAAAGCGGGCGACATACTCGTCTTTCATGATAATGTTAAAAGTTTTGATAGATTGAAAATCCTCTTACCTAAAATCGTTGCAATTATTAAATCAAAAGGACTGAAATTTGAAGTAATTCATGACTCGAAATTCCGATAATCACTCTTTTAGAAAATGATATATAAACTATGACGAGTAAGATTGTCTTAACTTTTTGTTTGGTGGTTTTTTATATCAAAATTTCTGCACAGGATTCCATTCCATTCGTTTCTAGCGGAAGAATTGAGAGAATAAAATTCAATTCTAGTCATTTTGGAAAAAGGTATATAGATGTCTGGTTGCCCGATGGATATTCAACGTCAACTAAATATTCAGTCTTGTACATGCACGACGGTCAAATGTTATTTGATTCGACGAAGACTTGGAATAAACAAGCTTGGAATGTAGATGATATTGCCTCTAATTTAATGAAGCAGAATAAGACTAGAAATTTTATAGTAATTGGAATATGGAATGGGGAAGAATCACGACGGGTTGAATACTTTCCGCAAAAACCATTTCAAAAATTGAAAAAATATGAAAAGGATTCAGTCACGAAACAATACAAAGCCGTTGGACTTCGAGACAATAAATTTATTCCCAATTCAGATAATTATTTACGATTTTTAGTCAAGGAGTTGAAACCCTATATTGATAAAAATTATTCGGTTTTGAGAGATAAGGACAATACAATAATAGGCGGAAGTAGTATGGGTGGACTTATTTCGATATATGCATTGTGTGAATACCCTAAAATTTTTGGCGGAGTAGCATGTATTTCAACACATTGGACGGGTACTTTTACTCGAGAAAACAATGTTATTCCTGAGGCTTTTTTAAAGTATTTGCACGCTAAATTACCGAAACCAGGTCATCATAAGCTATATTTTGATTGTGGCGACCAAACTTTAGATGCCCTCTATCCTGATATTCAATTGAAAGTAGATGAATTAATTAAAAACATAGGTTATTCGGAAAGAGATTGGATAACACACTATTTCCCCGGAGAAGATCATAGTGAGAAATCCTGGAGCAAGCGACTGCATATCCCATTGGAGTTTTTATTGAAAAAATAAGATTGTTTGATTGGAGTAATTTACCAGTAAATTATTGAAACCAAACATCATCAATGATTTTAAAACCCGCAAATTGATTTACTCGTTCCAAAATGATTTGTTTTCCGTTATGCAACTCTTCACGCATAACAGACGAATCCATGGTAATATATAAGATTCTATTTCTGATCTTTAAATCAGTTGTACGATTTGCAACCGCAATGCCCATCATCTCCTTCCAACCATTCAAAACATCCATTTCTTTCATGCGATTTTCCAATCCATAGGCACGCATGATTTTCTCAACTAATTGTCCTAGAGGTCGTTCGTCAGAATCACGTATATAATCTTTATCACTCATGGATTTTTAAATCTAATTCGGTTATTTTGCCAAAGTTAACTTGAAATAATCGCTTATCGATTGTTAAATGACCAAAGATTCCAGCCAAACGGTCTTCATCTGTATCTGTAACCACCACTTGTCCAAAATAATTATTGGAAACCAATTCCAATAGTTTTGATACTCGCTGATGATCGAGTTTATCAAAAATATCATCCAACAACAAAACCGGCTTTTCCTTTAAATGATTTTTCATCCATTCATATTGAGCGAGCCGTAACGCTATAATGTATGATTTCTGTTGTCCCTGAGAACCAAATTTTTTAACTGGGTGACCATTGATTAGAAACACCAAATCGTCTTTGTGAATTCCAACATTGGTATATTGTGTAATAGCATCCTTACGCTCTGAATCTTTTAATAAATCCAAAAGATTTCCTTCTTCAAGCTGCGATCGATAAGTAAACGAAACTTCTTCACTTCCAGAACTGATATTTTGATAGAAATCTTGAAAATAAGGAATAAACTGAATGGTAAATTCCTTTCTCCTTTCATGAATTCTGTTTCCTACCTCCGCTAATTGAACATTCCAAGGCTCAATCGATTCTTGGTCGAAGAGACGATGTTCAAACATGTTTTTTAGTAAGGCGTTGCGGTGGTCTAGAATTTTTGCATAGCGCTGCACAGAATCCAGATACTCGCGATCAAGTTGACTCAATATTCCATCCATCCACCTTCTTCTTAAATCACTTCCTTCAGAAATTAAATCGCGATCATAAGGCGAAATCATCACTACTGGAAATTGTCCTATGTGATCTGCTAGCCTTTCATATTCTTTTTTGTTTTTACGAAAGACTTTTTTAGCATTTAATTTTACGGCACAATGCAATTGGAATTGCTGTTCGTCTTTAATCCAATCACCCATAATTGAAAAAAAAGCCTCATTGAAACGAATATTTTGACGATCGAGGACATTCAAATACGATTTACACATACTCAAATAATAGATAGCATCAAGAACATTCGTTTTTCCTGATCCGTTTGGACCTACAAAACCAGTAATACCTTCGGCAAAAGAAACTTCTGCTTCTTCATAATTCTTGAAATTCACCAAATGCAAATTCGAAATGTGCATAAACAAAGTTACGGTTTGAAAGTGCTCGAAAGTGATTAAACTCGAAAAAATTCAGAGGCAATGTAATCAGCTCTTAGTTTTCCTTGCTGTGTTAGCTTTAATTGTCCATCATGCTCGCTTAACCAACTTTGTTTCAGGAATTTTTCCTTTGTTTGATAAAAGAGTGAATTTAAATTAAATTCTTTAGTTAATTCCTTTATACTAATACCTTCCATCGTTCTTAATCCAGTTAAAAAATACTCGTTCCATCTTTCATTTTCACCAAGTATTTCTTCCTCAAACCAACTTTTTCTCTTCATGTAAAGTGAATTATTAGCAATATTCCATCTTCTTTTGATTCCATCAAAGGAATGAGCAGAGGGGCCAATTCCAATGTATTTTTCTCCCTTCCAATAGGAAGAATTATGTATTGCTCGATGATTTCCGCGAGCGAAATTCGAAATTTCATACTGAAAAAATCCTGCTCTTTCCAATTTTTCTATCAGTAATTCAAATTGTTGAATAGTATTTTCCTCATTCGGAACTGGGATTTGTCCCTTTTCAATTTTTTTTTCGAGAAGCGTTCCTTTTTCAATGGTTAGGCAATAAGCAGAAATGTGATTAACATTCCAAGACAATACTTCATCTATGTGATTTCCCCATTCTTGAAGAGACAGATCAGGTAAGCCATACATGATGTCAATCGTCAAATTGGAAAATCCATTTTTGAAAGCTTTTTCAATCGCTAATCGACTCTCGTTCACTGAATGTGCCCGATTCATCCAGGTCAAGTCAGTTTCTTTGAATGATTGAATACCAATACTTAACCGATTTATTCCTAGTTCTTTCCAGCTATTCAAATTCTTTTCATTTAGATCTTCTGGATTTGCTTCTAAAGTTATTTCTTGAAATGAATCGATTAAATAATACTGAGCAATTGTTTTAAAAAATAAGTCGAGTTCATTTTTCTCTAGTAAACTAGGGGTTCCGCCTCCAAAGTAAATCGTTTTTGGTTGAGAATTATCTAATTCAGCTATTCTTTCTTTTAGCTCCTCAACAATCGATTGAACCATATCATTTCGATATGAAGAAAATGAGGTAGAAAAATGAAAATCACAGTAGGAACATTTTTTTCGACAAAAGGGAATATGGATGTAAATACCGGACATTAGATGCTAAAATTACAATATTTTTTTACATTTATAAAATACTGGTAATCAATTGAATAAAAACAAAATCTTAAATATAATCTTTAAAAACTGAAACCTATGTATTCTAAATTAGGTATATAAGAACACAAACCAATAAAACAAACAAATATGAAAAAGTTTTTCGTTTTAGCAGGAGCAGTAGTGATTAGTTCATCATTATTAGCTCAAAAGCCATCTTCTTCCGATGCAAAATATTCGTTAGAAGGAAACATCAATTACGACGCAACAAATGGGTTCAGTTGGACAGCTCCCAATTTAAGGGCTCGTTATTTTGTAAATGACAACATCGCGGCGCGTGTTCAATTAGGATTGGGATCATCTAGTGATAAAAGTTTGTATTACGCCGCTAGTGATAGTACTTTTTCTTCGCCCGGATCGATTGTTGACAAGTCTTCAAGCTGGACAATGCAGTTAGGAGCGGAATATCATTTAAAGGGTACGGACAAATTGTCTCCTTATTTTATGGCTGGAGTTAATTTTGGAGGAATGTCAATGTCTACCAAAGGAACAAATGTTGATGAAATAATGGATCCAATTGATGATGCAATTTTCGAAGATGGTTCCACTCACGAGATGAAAACTAGTAGTTCTATGTTTGGAATAGGTCTTGGTGCAGGAATGGATTATTATATTTTTGATAATGTTTATTTAGGATTGGAACTTGGTTGGGGATGGTCGAAGATAAATGATAAAGGAGGAAGTTTTTCATCAGTTACTACCGGTGGCTCATCCGAAGGAGATATTCCTTCTATGGGAAGTAACTCAAATATGGGAACTGGTGCTATGAATACTGCATTCCGTATCGGTTGGAGATTCTAAGAATCAATACGTTAATTAGTTTAGATAGAAGGTCGGGAGTTTTTCCGGCCTTTTTTATTTATTTAATACCTTCGGAATACGAAAATAATCTGAATCCTTTTTGGGTGCATTTTTTAAAGCCTCCTCTTTGCTAATTGTTACTTCAGTAACATCTTCACGAAGTACATTTACCGTATCAGACATAAACACCAACGGTTCCACATTGGTCGTATCAACGGAACTCAGTTTTTCCATGAAATTGATAATTTTTTCCATATCCCGTTTAATCTCTTCCTTTTCCTGTCCAACAAATTCTAGGCGGGAAAGGTGAGCAATATGATCAACAATTTCGTCGGTTATTTTCATGAATACAAATTTAGGATAAGTTTTTAATTTCTGCTTTTTTCTGCTTGTTTTTCAACCATGCATTTAAAGCAACCACGAAAATAATAATACTAGCACCAATGTAAAAGTTTGAGTTTAATAGAGTATGTTCATTTAAGATAAATATGGCAAGAAGTATGGTATAGATTGGTTCCAAATTAATACTAAGAGAAACTGTAAACGCTCCCAATTTTTTTACGATTTCGATCGTAACGAGAAATGCAAACGAGGTACAAAGAATTCCTAAAAACAATAACCATAGAAAATCACTTTGAGTCATTGTAAATAAATCAGTAGTTAGTTTTCCTTGAACGGCAAAAACGATTGTAATGAATACAAAACCGGTAATCATTTCTATGAGAGTAATTGTTGGAGTTGGTATTTCTTCGGCCAATTTCGCATTGAATACGGAAAAAAGGGCAGCACAAATAGCTGAAATCAGACCATAAATTAACGCTTCGTATTCGTGAGGCTTGAAATCAGATGAAACGAAGTAGATTCCAAATATGACTACAAATCCTAGTAAGAACTCCATGAATTGAAAAGGGCGTCTCATGACCAAAGGTTCAAGCCATGTTACATGCAAAGTGGTCGTCGATAAACATAAAATTCCCAAAGAAGCTGTAGATAATTGAATCGATTTGTAGAAAGTAATCCAATGAATTGCAACGATTATACCTACGCACATGATTTTTATAAACGATTTCCAACTGGTTAATTTGATGGGTGTTTTTTTAATCAACAAATAGAGTCCTAGAGCAGAGAATGCAATGAGAACCCGATGCCATACAATAACAAGCGAATCCAAATGAATGAGTTTTCCCAAAATCCCCGTAAATCCCCACATAAATATGATGAGGTGCATGAGAATATGGTACTTGTAAGTTTGAAACACGTTGTAAAATTACGTAAATCAAATCGAAATATCCTGAATCAGGAAGAAGCTTCCAAAAACCAATATGGTATCCTTTTCTGATGCTTGTTCTTTACAGGTAAATATTGCCTCGTTGACATTTGAAAAAATTTCAATTGATAGATGAGAAAGTTCTTTTTTTTGCATTTCCATTTCGGATTTTTTCCAACTGCGTTCAGATTGAAATGGAGTTAGACAAATCTGTGCTGTGTGAGGAAAAATTGCAAGAATAGATTGATAATCTTTGTCGGAGCTGGATCCATAAACAATGTGCAATTTTCCTGTTAAACTATTTTCTATCAAATTTAATGTTGCCTTAATTCCTTCTAAATTATGAGATACATCAAGTATGATTCGAGGATTTTCACTTACTTGTTCAAGTCGTTTCTGGTAACCCGTGTTTTTGTTGAGATGATGTATTGCTGAGTCGAAAGTGTGTTCAGAAACATCCATCAATTTTTGTAAGGTACAGAATGCTGTGAATGCATTTTGTTTTTGAAAACCTTGGTTGAATGGGAAAGGCAATTTTTCTATCCATAATGGATACGGAAGATCGTCAATAAATTGAATGTCGGAATTCATTTGGCTTGCTTTTTCTTCAAAAACGATTTGTGTTTCTGAGTCTTTTTCGCCAATAATGACAGGAATAGTTTGTTTGATAATTCCTGCTTTTTCGCCTGCGATTTTTGTTCGAGTATCACCAAGGAACTGTATATGATCGAGACCTATGGTCGTAATAACGGAAACTAAAGGTGTAATGCAATTGGTAGCATCCAAACGTCCACCCATCCCGACTTCAATCACGCAATACTCACATTTCTTTTGATGAAAATGGTAGAGAGCCATCGCAAATGAAATCTCAAAAAATGAAGGTTCAATATCCTTACTTTCTTGGATATTGGTACAAAACTCGATTACTTCAGCTTTTGAAATCATTTCACCGTTGATTCGAATTCTTTCTCGAAAGTCGAGTAGGTGAGGAGAGGTAAACAATCCAACTTGATGTTCAGATTCTGTAAGGTAGGAAGCAATAATGGAGGAAGTTGTTCCTTTTCCATTTGTTCCTGCTACATGAATGAATTTTAGATTTCTTTCAGGATGATTGAGAACATCAAGTAACTGCTGTATATTCCCTAAATCGGGCTTATATGCTGCGGCACCAATGTTTTGATAGGAAGGAAAACGGCTAAATAGCCAATCGATTGCTTGATGATAGGTGCTGAACACGCGCTAAGCTTGTTTCAAAACAATTTTTGAGAAAGTATAAGTTCGACTATTTCGATTTTTACCATTACATTTTGAACAAACTGATTTGGATACTATTTCCTTTATTTTTCGTTCAACACTCGCCTCGGCGCCACCTAAACCAGTTACTTTAACTGCGGAAACAGTTCCATCAGGTCGTATGGAAATAGTAACGTTTGCTGTTGTAGGTTTTGTAACAGGAACGCTGTTTTTAAGCAAATTGATGATTGTATTCAAGTTTGTAGGCTTGTTATCACAGATAGTTCCGTCTCCATTTCCATCATCAGAAGGACCGTCATCATTCCCAAAACCTCCAGAACCACGACCTCCAGAACCACCTTGACCAAAAGGATTATCTCCCTCGCCTTTTCCATTTGGTTTTCCCGTTTGGGTAGTACTAGATTCACTTTTTCCTGTCAATACTTGTCGAGCATCTGTTGGTGATGGGGAGGCATCGGTAGGAGAATCAGAACCTCCACCTCCTGGTTCAACGACTAATTCTTTTAATTCTAATTCTTCCAATGTCGTTTCAGTCTTCACCACCACATCCATTGGAGGAGGATCTAAAAGTTTGTAAGTGACGAAAAATATAATAATGAATAATATAGCCATTACTATAATAGCAGCAATCAATCCCGCTTTTTCGTCTTTTGGATTTGTTACTTGTGGCGTATTAGAATTATTCAATGTTGTAATCATGGTAACTATTTATCGTATGCCAATACAGGATCCCATCCGTTTGCTTGCGCTAGAGCAAGAACACTAAAAACAGCTTCGTAACTTGCTTTTTTGTGACCTGCAATTCGCAATTTCTGTTTTCCAGTTTTCTGAACAGCTGATGCTGCTAATTCCTTGATTTGGTTAAATTCCATTGGTTTTGTTAAGTCTCCACCCGGCATCACAACGTATTGATTATTTTCAGTTATGATTACTGTGGCTTCAACAGGATCTTTCACTGGTTTAAGACTTTCATCCGGTTTTGGTAGGTCGATGGGTGTTTGATTATTAGCCATCAAACTCATAATGATGAAGAAAATCAATAACAGGAACACCAAATCGGTCATGGAGGCCATTCCGCCTTCAACCTTTACTTTGTTTCTTGTGCTGAAATTCATCGTTGATTATTTTCCAGATTGATTTAATAAATCCATAAACTCCATGGCGGCATTTTCCATTTGATAAACTACTTTACCAATTTGCCCAACCAAATAATTATACCCCATGAACGCCATAATACCAACGATTAATCCACCAACGGTTGTAATCATTGCTGTCATGATACCTGGAGCGATAATTTTTAATTCCAAAGCTTCTGCGTTTTGTAGGTCGATGAACACAACAACCATACCGATTACAGTACCCAAGAATCCAAGCATGGGAGCCGCACCAGATGCTGTGGCTAAAAAATTTAATCGTTGTTCCAATCTTAGGATTTCAAATTTCCCAGTATTTTCAATCGTTGCTGCAATACTTTCATTTTTTGCATTACCGATACGTGTAATACCTTTGTACAACATTTTTGCAATCGGACTTTCTGAAGCAATGCAAATTTGTTTTGCTCCTTCAATATTTCCATTTTGCAAGTTGGATTTAACACCATTAAGTAATCCTGCCTCTTCTTTGGTTGCTTTCCGCAAGGCCAAAAAACGCTCAACAAATACGAAAACGGTATAACCGAGCATAATTACTAATATTAAGTTAATCAACCAACCGATGCCAGCATTTGATGCGTCAATGATATCCCAAAGTGGAACTTCTTTTACTGTACTTTTTTGAGGTGCAGCTTGTAATAAAAAAATCAAATTCATAGTGTTTAAAACTTAGTTAAATAAAATAGTTACGAAAACAAAAGAAAAATGCCAATTCCACCAAAGTATCCAAGGGCAGCTAATAGGCTTATTCGTTTCATATACCAGAAGAATGAGATCTTTTCCATTCCCATAGCAACTACTCCGGCAGCAGATCCAATAATTAATATTGAACCACCAGTTCCTGCAGCAAAGGCGATAAAATGCCAAACTTGGGCATCAACTGCCTCTTGGAACATACCGATACTTGCGGCAACTAATGGCACGTTGTCAATTACGGCAGATGCTAAACCGAGCATGGTAACAAAAATGTTTTCCGAAATCCCTGCATTTTTAACATCCTGACCAAAATTGAAAATTAATCCGACAGATTCCATTGCGGCAACGGTCATTAATATTCCTAAGAAAAATAAAACAGACGGCATTTCAATTTTTCCAAGTGCGCGCATGGTTGGACCGCTGTGTGAACTTTGCTCTTCAGAATTAAGTTCCGGATTCATAGAAAACGAACGATTACTTACGATTTCTGCGATTACAGCAAATAATGCTAAGGATAACATCATTCCTAAATAAGGAGGCAAATGTGTAATGGTTTTAAATATGGGAACGAAAATGATTAAACCTAAACCAAGAAATAACATCAATTTTGAATTCGGATTCGTTTTTTCCTCTTGCATGACAGCAACTTCTCCTTTAAATGCAGGTAAGAAAGTTCCAACAAAAAGCGGTAGCAAAATACAAACCAAAGATGGAAGTCCAAGTTTGATGATTAATTTTCCTGTGGTTACTTTGCCAGCCATCCATAACATAGTCGTTGTAACATCTCCAATTGGAGTCCATGCTCCGCCTGCGTTAGCTGCAATAATAATGAACCCGGCATACCACATTCTATCCTCTTGATCAGAGACAATTTTTCGAAGAATAGTAATTAATACAATGGTTGCAGTTAGGTTATCAATAATCGATGATAAAAAGAATGCAAGGAATGAAACAATCCATAAAAGAGCAACTTTACTACGTGTTTTAATCATCCCTTTAATTGAAGAGAAACCATCAAAGTAGTCAATCATTTCAACAATTGCCATGGCACCCATTAAGAAAATGAGGATTTCAGCTGTTTTACCAAAATGATGTAATAATGCTTCGTTCACAGCATGTAAACGTGGCTCATGACCTTCTACCATTGCAGGTATAGTTCCGTCAACAACCCCTTTCGCGGGGTCTAACCAATAGGTTAAACTGTCTGCTCCAAAAGCGATTAAAGTCCAACAACCTACCATCATGAGTAAGGCAGGAATTAATTTGTCAACTTTCAAGGTATGTTCCATGGTGATTGCAACATAACCCAAAACAAAAATGATAAAAAGATAAATTTCCATGTTTTAAATTTAGTTTATTAATTGATCCAGAGCTTGTGAAAAGGCTGTTCTGGCAAGCCCTGTTTTATTATTAGATTGTTCAAAAACTTTTCTTAGAGCTACTTTAATAGTCATACTCGTATCATCAAAAATTCCTTGGTCTGTGATTGATTCCAAATCATTACTCATCAAATAAGCGAACACACGAGCCATGCCACAATTAGCGATAAAATCAGGTATGAGTGTTAATGTTGAGTCCGCTTTTTCCGCAATGGAACCAAAAAATATTTCCGGATCTGCAAAGGGAACATTAGCGCCACAAGAAATTACGGTGACTCCAGCATTTTTCATTCTAGTCAGTTGGTCCTCTGTAATCATTCTGGAACCTGCGCACGGAATGAAAACATCGGCTTTTACATCCCAAATGGCATTATTTACTTCATCATAAGATATCAAATCAGAATGATTGAGTTCATTGCCGTTTTTAGTCAAATAGAGATGTTTGATTTCTTCAAAACTAAATCCATCATTATTAATTAATCCACCTACACGATCAATTATTCCAACAATTTTAGCACCGTTTTGAGCAAGATAATAGGCAGCTGCAGATCCTACGTTACCCCAGCCTTGAACGATTACTTTCTTTCCTTTTAATTCTCCACCCCAAATTGAGTAATAATGTTTAATGGATTCGGCAACGCCGTAGCCAGTTATCATGTCAGCAACAACGTATTTTTTTTCGGTGGAAGGAGAATAACTGTCATCCTCGATTACCTTTAAAACTCCTTGTCTTAATTGACCAATTCGATTAATTTTTTGAGATTCGCGGGGTTGGAAATGGCCATTAAACACGCCCTCTTGTGGATGCCACACGCCACATTCTTCCGTTATCGGAATAACTTCATGAATTTCATCAACGTTTAAATCACCTCCTGTTCCGTAATAATGTTTCAAAAGCGGCGATACAGCTGAAAACCATCTTTTCAAGACACCATGTTTTCTCGGGTCTTTCGGATCGAAATTAATTCCTGATTTTGCCCCTCCAATCGGTGGGCCAGCAACAGTAAATTTTATTTCCATGGTTTTGGCTAGAGATTCAACTTCGCGCTGATCCAAGCCAAGCCTCATACGTGTTCCTCCGCCGGCTGCACCTCCTCTGAGTGAATTAATCACAACCCATCCTTCTGCTTCAGTTTCAGGATCTTTCCACTCAAAAACAATCTCGGGACGTTTTTTTTCGTATTTTTCTAATAGTTCTTTCATCCAAAATGAATTAGACTAATCCAATTAAGGCAAAATTAATAAACAATTCAAGTCGGAAATATGAGGAATAAAGAGTTACGAACATTTTAGTTGTGAAAAAGCTAAAATTGAACGCTTAAAAAAATCACTATATTGAAAGTCAGTTGATTATATTTCGAGAATGACTTTTTTGATTGTAGCAATTGATTCTTTAACTTCTTCCCATGAAATGGTTAGAGGAGGAGACAATCGAAAACTATATGGATGGGAAAGAAACCAAAAAGTAATAATTCCATTTTCAAGGCATTTCTCAACAACTTTGGATACAATTTCCGCCGATTCCATGTCGAATGCGAACATAAATCCTTTACGTCTTATTTCCTTGATTTGACTCAAAATATTTAGTTCATTTTCTATATATTCTCCTATATCTTCTACCTTATTCCAGTCTATTTCGTTCTGTAATACGTCGATTGTCGCCGCTGCTGATGCACATACAACCGGATGACCACCAAAAGTGGTAATATGACCTAACATTGGATTTAAGGTGAATTTTTGAAGGTTTTCACGAGATGAAATTAAGGCGCCAATTGGCATTCCTCCACCTAATGCTTTTCCAAGCGTTAATATATCTGGAGTGATATTAAAATGCTCAAATGCAAACATCTTCCCAGTTCTGCCTAATCCGCACTGAATTTCATCAAAAATCAGAAGTGCTCCAACTTGGTTGCATTTTTCACGCAATGCCTTCATGTATTCCAAGTTAGGAATTCGAACACCGGCATCACCTTGAATAGTTTCCAAAATGACACCAGCCGTTTTTTCAGTAATTTGCTCTAAATCATCCATGTCATTCAAATGAATGAAACGAACATCTGGCAACAACGGACGAAAAGCCCTTTTTTTAATTTCATTGCCGGAAATACTCAGTGATCCATTTGTACTTCCATGATATGAACCGCGGAAAGAAACAATTTCTGTTCTTCCAGTTACTCTTTTAGCCAATTTTATGGCTGCCTCATTTGCCTCAGTTCCGGAATTGACAGGATAAATACAATTCAAATTGTGAGGAAGAACTTTGTTTAATTGATTAGATAGCTCTTGTTGGGCATCTTGAACAAACTCTCCATATACCATCACGTGAAGATGTTTATCAACTTGATCTTTAATGGCTTGAACCACTTTCGGATGGCGATGACCGATGTTGTTGACTGCTACACCCGAGATTAAATCTGCGTATCGTTTACCTTGTTTGTCGTAGATATATATTCCTTCAGCCCGATCAACTTCAATGAGAAAGGGAAAGGGGTTTGTTTGTCCTAAATTTGAAAGAAATTGCTCTTTCGAATCCATTTTAGCTTTTTCTTGCAATCACTTTTTCAACCGCATCGATGATATTTTTGGTGTCAATACCGTATTTAGTCATCAACTCCATCGGAGTACCGCTCTCACCAAAGGAATCATTTACTGCAACAAATTCTTGTGGAACGGGTAATTTTCTGCTCAACACCTGAGAAACGGCCTCACCCAAACCTCCATTAATCATGTGTTCCTCGGCGGTTACAACACACTTCGTTTTTGAAATGGATTTCAGTATTGCCTCTTCATCTAAAGGTTTAATGGTGTGCATATTGATTAATTCAACTGAAATCCCTTTATCTGACAACGTTTTTAGTGCCTCAATTGATTTCCAAACAAGGTGTCCACAAGCGATGATCGTTACATCTGTTCCTTCTGTTAAAATATCCGCTTTACCAATTCTAAAATCAGCATCAGGCTTTACAAAAATTGGCATTACCGGTCGTCCAAAACGTAAATAAACAGGTCCATGATGTTTTGCAATCGCAATAGTAGCTTGTTTAGTTTGATTGAAATCAGCAGGTACAATCACTGTCATATTTGGTAACATTCTCATCATTCCAATATCCTCTAATATTTGATGTGTAGCGCCATCCTCGCCCAAGGTCAATCCAGCATGTGAAGCACATATTTTGACATTTTTTTGAGAGTAAGCAACGGATTGGCGTATTTGATCATAGACTCTTCCAGTTGAAAAATTAGCAAAGGTTCCAGTAAATGGAACTTTTCCGCCTATTGTCATACCTGCAGCTAAGCCAATCATATTTGCCTCGGCAATTCCTACTTGAAAAAAACGATCTGGATTTTCTTTTTGAAAAGCATCCATTTTTAAGGATCCAGTCAAATCAGCGCATAATGCAACTACATCAGGATTAGTTCTTCCTAGCTCTGACAATCCTTCTCCAAATCCTGAGCGGGTATCTTTGTTTCCTAAGATTTCAAATTCTATCATCGTTTAAATTTTAATGTATGTTGTTTTATTAGAGTCTATTTTAAAAGATTTTTCTTGAGTATATGTAGAAGATTTTTGATTTTTAGGCCTATACACGATTTTATAATTGCCGGGTTGCAATTTCCATTGGCCTTGTTTGGAAAAATCTGCTATGTTACATATCCAATCAGTCATATTATCTTTTTTAACAAGAAAGATTTGCGCTACGTAATCAACCGAAAAATCATATTCGATTGTTCCTGGGGCGACAATTTCAATCATATTAACTTTACCTTGTTCAACTTTGGTTTTTACAAATGTTCTTGGTAATGTCAAAATTTCCAGTTCATAATTACCAGTTAGGTATTTGACTTTTGACTTTTGATTTTGAACATTTAGTGTTTTAGAATTATTTTCTTGCATTACACGAACAAGAATTTCTTGTGATTTATCCATACAATTTGTGCATTGAATTTGAATGAATCCTTGAGGACAATCAACTGGAATAATGTTGTGCGTATGTTTTTGTATCGAAATGTCTTTCTTTTCAACTTTGGGTATTGTGTTGACAACCAAATCATATTTAAAATCAGGACTAATAACTAAAGTATCCGGATTTCCATAACGGTTTATGGTATGCACAAATGTATACTTCAAATTGCTTGTGCCTGCTTCATAAAGGAACATTGTCACGTCGGTTTCTGTCGGTTTTTTAATGATATCATTAAGGTTTATCTGAACCGTTGTGTTTAGAAGTGTTTTATTAATTACTGTTTTTAAAGTTGTATTAAATACCTCACTGGATTCTGCTTCAAAATAAGATCCAATGCACTTAAATTTTTCTAAGTAGGACAAATCCATTCCTAATCCAATAACAAAAGGCGTAACCTTTACACCTTTATCTTTTAGTTTTTTGGCAATAACACATGGGTCATTATCACAAGCTTCGAGTCCATCTGTAATTAGAATAATGAAGTTACGAGCGAGTGTGTCTGGAAAATCACCCGCAGCAGCTTCTAAAGATCGTGCTATTGGAGTTGTACCTTTAGCCTCAATAGTTTGAACCCGGTTTTTTATTTTATCAATATTATTTGAACTAAATGGTACTTCTAGCTTCGTATCATTACAATCTTGGTATGTCGCAGTAATAGGAGATTGATGGCCATAAACCCGCAAAGCGATTTCTAGATTCGGAATTCCACGCAACCCTTCAATTGATTTGTTTAATTGTTCTTTGGCTAATTGAATTCTAGTCTTACCTCCCCATTCAGCATTCATGCTATTAGACGCATCTAATATAAACAAAATACGCGTTAAACCTTGTCCAATTGCGACTTGGCTAAATATAAATATTGATATGATTGCTAGTACAATCCTCATTAGTAATCTCCGAGTGTCTCTGGTAATTGATTTAGAGCTAATTCTAATTGTTGGGCATTTGGCGCTACGCCATGCCATTTATGAGACCCCATCATGTAATCAACTCCTTGTCCCATTTCTGTTTTCATAATAATAACAATTGGTTTTCCTTTGCCAATCATTAATGATGCTTGTTTAAAAGTATTCCGTATGGAATCAAAATCATGACCATTCATGTTCAGAACTTCCCATCCAAAAGCTTGCCATTTTGCTTCAAGGCTTCCAAGGGATAAAACTTCTTCTACATCACCATCTATTTGACGTCCGTTATAATCTATTGTTGCAATAATATTATCAACTTTGTTAGCAGAAGCATACATTGCAGCTTCCCAAATCTGTCCTTCTTGTAATTCTCCATCTCCATGTAGGACATAAACAACGGTATTGTCATTGTTCATTTTTTTTGTTTGAGCAGCGCCAATCGCAACTGATAATCCTTGACCCAAGGAACCAGATGCCATCCGAACACCAGGAACTTTCTTGTCGGTTGAGGGGTGTCCTTGTAGTCGAGAAGATATTTTACGAAAAGTGCCTAATTCAGAAATTGGAAAATAGCCGCTCCTGGATAATATACTGTACCAAACGGGTGAAATATGGCCATTTGAAAGAAAGAATAAATCTTCATTTTTTCCATCCATTGAAAATGAACTTGCATCATAATTCATCCTTTCAAAATAGAGGAAAGTTAGAAAATCAGCACAACCAAGTGACCCTCCGGGATGTCCTGAATTTACACCTGAAACCATTCTTACGATGTCTCTTCTTACTTGCGAAGCAATATTTTTTAGTTCTTCGTTTTGCATATAATTTTTTGTTTTTCGATACAAAACTAAGTTTAATTCGGTTGTGAAAGATTTGAAAACTTTGAACATTTAATGCAACTTTTCAACTATATTAGCAGTCAAAACATCATTAAATCTAGATATGAAAAATATTTTCGTTCTTTTCATCATTTTTATTTTCGTTGGAATAAAAGGATTGTCTCAGAAATACAACCCCCAATTATTAAAGAGTTACACGAAAAAAGAATTAAATAACTTGGATAAATCCACGCTGGATATTTTGGATTATGGAATTCAGCATGCAATTTATTACGCTGATTTACCAAGCGATAAAAACATTCAACTGAAAGTGATAGACGAAACGCAGACCATCAATTTTACTGATTTAGGACTACAAATAACGAACGAAAATCAGTACTTTCGGATTAGTGGATCTAATAAAATGTTGGTAGTCAAGTCGTTGTATGTTTTAAATAATGAATTGATTAACAGTAACAAAAATTAATTATGAAGACGTTTTTTTCTATTATTTTTTTTCTAGCATCTATCGTTTCTTTCAGTCAGATTGTAACTATGGGAGATCCGGGCTATCCTCAAACGAATCCTATTAACTGTAATACTTTTGGAATTTCGGGAACTAATTTCCAAGATCCTGGAGGCTCAGTTAATTACCTTCCTAATTTCAATGATACAACGGTTTTCTGTCCTGATTTAACACTTGGAACGAAAGTGACTTTAACCTTTGCAATTAATGCAGGTTTTGAATTTAATGTTGACGGATCTGATTTTATTTATGTTTATGATGGACCATCAACAAATTCACCTTTATTGGGAATTCATAACTCAGTTACTGATCCAACAGGTTTTGCTTATCAGGCAAGTTGGGACAATCCTAGCGGATGTCTAACGGTTGTATTTATTTCAAATGGAGCTAATGAAGGTACAGGTTGGTTGTCAAATGTGCAATGTGGCAATCAATATCAGCCTTTTGAAGGACATATTGAAGCATATGTAAATGGTACGGGTCCAAATGCATTAAATCCCTTAGACACGGGATTTGTTGATGTCTGTTTTGGAGATAGTATCTTATTTATCGCTAAACCTAATTTTCCTCACTCGCTAGAAACTACAGGTTATGGTTATTCACAAAATGTAAATACGAATGTTGATTTTCAGTGGGAAATTACAGATGGAGGAACATATCCACAAAATGATTCTATTTGGTTTACTCCGCCCGCTCGATCGGGATATTTGGTAGATGTAAAAATCACTGATCAATTTCCTTTGAGCGAAAGGGTGCGATGTAAGGTTCGTGTTTCGCTTCTTCCGAGTTTTGCTGGTACAGGACCTCTAGAGGATTCCGTTTGTTTAGGTTTAAATACGGAATTAATTGGTGGTGTAACGAATCAAGATACAGTAGGAGTTACGATTCCCCCAGGAACTTTTGAATTAGGTGGAAATTTCGCTGGATTAACATACTTGCCTGATGGTTCTGGTCAGCAATATACAGCTCCAATTAACATATCAGGATTTCCTGATGCAGCAGTTATTTCAAATGATCAAGACTTGAACCAAGTTTGTATTACGATGGAGCACTCTTACTTGGGAGATTTAGAAATTTGGTTAGAATGTCCTTCTGGACAGATTGTTCCCTTGGTTAATTCTTATGGAGCAGGTGCTATTCCCGGGGGCAATAGTGGAGGAGGAACTTTCCTCGGTCATCCAATTGATGATTCTGGAGGCGGTGGTCCTGGTGAAGGATGGGAGTACTGTTTCAGTTCTGTTTTCAATACCATTAATGGTTCTATGACACAAAATTTAACGAATACAGTTCCTGTAACAAGTCAACCTCCTCTGTCTGCTGGTAATTCAATTGATCCAAGTGATACATATCAGCCAGAAACAGCATTTAGCTCCTTTGCAGGATGCCCAATTAACGGAGTTTGGACGATACACGTTCAAGATAATTTAGGTATTGATGATGGATATATTTTTGAATGGGGACTCTACTTTGATGCTTCATTTTTTCCTGGTTTAGGCAGTTATCAGACAGAGGCAGATACGAGTTGGTGGTCCTATGATCCAACAATTGTTTCTGGTCAAACAGACACGGTGATTACGGTACAACCAAATCAAACCGGGACTTACAGTTATACGTTTAATGTAATTGACAATTTTGGCTGCCCATACGATACATCCGTTGCTTTTGTTGTACTTCCTTTAGCTAATATTTTTGAGGATACAATGGCTTGCAACGATTATTTTCAAGTTTCGGGAACCACAGCATTTAATGGTGGTGTTTGGTCTGCTCCTGATACAGCGATTGGTTTCTCAAATGTCAACAGCAATAATCCAATTGTCGTTACATCCACACCAGGAATTTATGAAGTGATATTTACCGATAATCAATGTAATTATGCCGATACGGGACTAATTGAATTTCCTCCTCATTTGTATGTCCAGTTGCTAGATACAATTGTTTGTGCAGGTGCTAACTTTGAATTGAATCCCTTGACCCTTAATTCTGGAATTTTACAAGCTGGATATAATCCTATGTACTTTTTAGAGTGGGAAGACGGTAGCACAGATTCTATTCGAATTGTGAATCAACCAGGAAATTATATTGCGTATCTCTCTAATTACTGTTATACTGTTTCGGATACTGCAACAATTGGAAATAAAGTTTGTGAAATCACAGCACCCAATATTGTTGTTTTATCATCTCAGGTTGGGAACAATACATTTTTCGTCAATTACAGCGGGCTTGAGGCATTCAATTGCGTAATCATGAATAGATGGGGAAATATTATTTATCAATATACAGATCCTGCAGCAGCATGGGATGGAAAGACACAAGGAGGAACCTTGGTTGAAGAAGGTGTATATTTCTACAAGATTGATGCTACCTTAGAGGGAGGTGAAGATGTCCGATTACATGGTTTTGTGCATTTGAAATACTAGTCTTCTAGTTTGATATTCGATTTTTTTAAATCAATTTTTCCCTTCGGTTTGAGAAATTGATAATACGTAAAGTCTTGCTTAGTCTTTACTCCAGATCCGTATAGAATGGCTTCCGGAGTTTTGATGGTTACGTTTGAATTTGTGTAAATAGTACTATCTTTTTTCTTCCAATTTAAGCGCTCTGTTTCAAGAGATTGCTTCCTTTTAATATTGTATAATTTTACGGAATCTTGAACAAACATTTCGCCTTTGGTAAAATTAATTTCGCCATACAAGGCTGTTAAAGTTGAGACTATTTCCCCTTTATTAGAATAAAAATTTACTAAAACCTTATCTTTTAATTTAGTTATTGATTCTGGTGTACGCTGAATTTCAGTTATTTTAGAAATTACTTGGATCTTCGCCAAACCAGAATCTAGATAAATTACATCCAAATCTTGTATAACCTCATTTGGAGTTTTCTCGTCGTACGTTACTTTTTGAATTTCCTCCAAATCATTGACGCACGATCCAAGAAAGATAAGACATGTACTGAGATAAAATAATCTAATTCTATTTAACAGAAACTGTAACACCCCAACAACTTAATGATTGAGTACTAGGATTTCCTGCATCAAATTTTTCATCTGAGGAGGGTAATAATGACGTATATGAACCGATTAATCCTCCAACACTTGCCCCTGCATTTTTTGCTTGAGATAATAAATTAATTGCATGATAGTAGTTGCATTTTCTTTCAAAAGTAGAAGATCCACAGCTATTAGCAGTTTGGCCAACACATTGCCCGGCGATTTTCAATCCTTCACCACGGTATTTTCCACTTAGATTCATTGCCGCACTGTAAGCAGATTTATAGCTGCCATTGTTAAACAAACTAAGCACTTTATTGTATTCTTGTGCCGCAATTCTCTCTTGAACTTTGGTAATTTCTTCTTCAATAATTTTCTTTTCAGCATCATTTGCAGCCATTCCACGGGCTTCTTTAAACAAATTCATTGCTTCTGAAGTATTTCCTTTGAAAGAAAGCAACTTGGCCTTAACAAGTACAGATTTGTATGAACGATCAATTTTAACCAAGGTATCAATCAATATTGTATATTCGTCCGATGATGTACAATCTTTATCTTCCAAAATATTGATGAGGTTATTCACTGTAACTAATTTCTGATCCTTGTCCGAAGGTAATTTTTTCAAGAAGATGGCTACATCTGGCAAAATGTCTTCACAAGATTTGATTACTAAATTGAGTGTGTTTGTTAGGTATGTTTGTGTTTCCGGCTTCAAATTTTTGTCTGTACACAACTTTGATAATGAAAAATATTCGGATATCATTCTTTCTTTCAGCTTGCTTTTGTTTTCTTCCGACGAGTTACTGAAAATATTGTAAATATTCAGGTAATAATTTTGTACCAATTCATCCTCTATTTTTGTAGTTGTTTCTGCTAGTGCTTTGATGTAAAAGGCATCTGCTTTCTCTCTGTTTGGTATGGTACCTTTTAAATAATTATTTGCTCTTAATGAATTTTTAACATCATTAATGTTTTTTGCATCCATTCTTTCCAATACAGCATTTAGAGTATCGTAATAACTTTTGATTCCATTTGTATCACGTTTCATTAAATCATTTAGAACGCGTTGAACCTGGCGGTAATTTTTAAGGTCAAAATCAGGACAAAGACGCTCTGCTTTTAATCGAAATTCCAATTCTCTTTTATATTCAGCGGTTGAACCTTTAAAATCGCTTATTGAGTCCATGGTCATGGCTGCTTTTTTAGCCTTTTGAGCATCATACAATGGTTTTTTACCGGCCCCACTGGTAAGACAATCCGATGTTTGAGCAATTGATATAGAAGATACAAATACAAACGCGTTTAATAATGCTAATTTTCTCAGTTTCATAGTTAATCTAATTTTCTTTTTCTAAACCATTTATCAAAAATTGAGGGAGACAAATTTACACCTAAATTGATGGATACGTAGTCTTCACTCAAAGTATTTTCAATATTTTTTTGAATTTTACCCAAATTAACCCCTAAATTGATTGAAGAAAGGGATTGTTGGGCAAAAATCGGAATGCCTATTCCAAAGGTAATGCCAAAGTGATTTAATTGGTCTGATGAATTTAAAAAACGTGTATTTTCATTGAAAATCCCAGCCCGATAATAAAGGCGTTGATAGAATTTTGTTAATGTATTATTTTCAAAATAGTTCTTTTCAGGAATTATTTGAAAACCAAATCCATATCGATTATTTTGAGCGTAAATATTGGGTATAGTAAGAGAGTCAAAATTTGCTGAATAAGATGCGTAATCTGTTTTTGAGTAACTCAAAAATAATTTCATTTCTGAGTTTAATCGGCGGTTATTTTTTATAATATTTTTGAATTTTAATGTATATGACGTACCAACATTAAAGGAACTCGGCATGCGAATACTACCTTTTATACTTTGAAGAGAAATCGTATCGAAATTTTTTTCATTAAATACATTATTGGAATAATACAGTGCATCTGTAAATTTCGCAGAAAGATTTTGCTCAGGTTCATACGAAATCCCCAAATCTATGATAGAATTTAGACCTATTTTCTGTTGAAAATGAATTCCTCCTTGGTAATAAAAAGAGGAAACTTGTGTAATGTTTTTTTCGATTCCTCCAGCACTAGAACCAGAGTTAATTAATCGACTTATTCTATCATTAGAAACAGATCCAAATAGGAATCCACCATTTGCGCCAATTGAAACTTTTGTTGTTTTTAGATTCAAAACGCGAATTGATAGACCGCCGAAAGCAACTTGAGTTGTTCCTGTTCCTTTGTAGGAATAAAGGAGTGAATCAGTTCCAGTAAACATTTTGTTTTGAAAATTATATCCTCTAAAAGAGTAGGGCTTTAATCCAAATGAAAAACTTACAAATTTAGTTATTCGCATTCCTATAATTAAGTGGTTCAAATTACTGAATGCACCGTAATTACTCAATCCATTTTCTTCGAATTGTGAAATTCTGCCATGAATTCCGGTAGAGAGTAGGGTATAACCACTACCAAAATAAGAATAGGTGGCGGGATTATTATAATTGATTAAACTTGAATCAGCAAGAGCATAAGTGGCAAAACCCAAAGATTGATAAATTGCATCACTTTCAATAGATTTTTGCCCTAAATTTTGATATGATAAAGGAGAGTTTGTTAAGATTTGGCTGGTTAGGTAAAAACCAGGAAATACAATTGACAAAAAAAGGAACGTTAACTTATTGATCATTAAATAGATAAAGTTGGTAAAGACCCTTGAGGGTCAAATTTTCATCCGCAAAGATGTTACTTTTCTGTTTGAAATCAAAATAAATTAAATCTCCACCAGTAATAATTATTCTCAAATGCTTGTTTTTCTTTTTGTATGACTTTATTAGTCCTTTTATTTCTTTTTCTAATCCCTTCATTACACCATTTCTGATTGATTCATCCGACGATTTACCGATTAATTTATAGTCCAATGTTGGTTCAATTAACGGGAGATTTGCTGTACCCTTATGGAGAGATTCAAAACGCAATTTTATTCCAGGACTTATCGACCCTCCTTGATATATTCCGGATGAATTCATTAAGTCAAATTTGATACATGTGCCCATATCCACAACAAGAACATTTTGATTGGGGTAAAATTGATGTGCAGCAGCCATATTACATGCGCGATCTCCACCCCAACTATCAATTGTATGATATTCTGACTGAAATGGAAAATTTACATCATGCTTAAGTCGAAATAGAATCGAACATTTTTTTTTAATCAAATTAAATGTTTTTTCTGATCCAACATGGGAAATAATTATTTTCTTTCCAGAGATTAGTTCAAATAACTCATCTATTTGTTCTAAGGAGTATCTTTTTACTTCTGTTATTGATTGATTTTCGACTTTTCCTACTTTAAAACAGGTATTACCTGAATCTAATACATAATCAGACATATTGTTTATTTTAGTACATTTACATGACCGGTTATTATCTCCGTTTTACCAGATATTCTTTTGTATTTTATGAGCCAAGTGTACGTTCCTTGCTGCACTTTTTTTCCATTGAATGTGCCGTCCCAAGAAAAATCGACCTCGTTTGATTCAAATACCAATTCACCCCAACGATTAAAAACAGTTATCTCGAGTGATTTTACACCAATAAAACTTCCTGAAAAGTATTCGTTTATTCGATCTTCATCGGGGATAAATGTATTTGGGATGTAAATGAAAAATTCTTTTTCAATTGTAATAGGCTTGGTAATACTATCTATACACCCCTTTGCATCAGTTGCAACAAGAGTAATTAAATAGGTGCCGGCACTGTCAAAAATATGATTTGGATGAATTTGATTGGAATACCCTCCATCACTAAAAAACCATTCGTAAACATATCCATTAGTGGTTAAATTTTGAAAGGAAACATTTAAACCTTCGGTGAGTTCGCTGCCCAAAAAAGAAAAATTAGCATTCGGTTTTACAACTATAACTTGATTAAAGGTGGGAACATTAAAGGTTTGACAATCATCAGATACTTCAACAAGGAATGTGGTTGAAGTATTGGGTTGAACCCAAATTCCTGGTATTGTATCTCCAGAATGAGGCCAATAATAGTGATAGTTTCCATAACCGCCAAAAGCATTAACTGAAATGAAGGCACTATCACCTGGGCAAATTTCAGGAAATTCGTTAATACTCGTAATTAATGGTGGGCTTGTAACGACATAATTTATTGTATCGCTAATTGATACTCCGCATTCGTCGGAAACCGTAATGAAATATTGTGATGTAACAGAAGGAGCAACAACTATTGAATCTGAGCTACCTATGGTAGAGCCTAAACTTGACCAACTGTAATTGTAATTACCTGATCCGCCTGTAGCAGTAGCGAATAGGGTTTCTGAAACATAAGGACATATAGAAACTATATCGTCGGTGGTTATCAATGATAATGGATCAAACTCGGGAACAGTTACGAGAACGGTGTCCGAGGCTGTAAAATTAGAACATTGTCCAGAAACGGTTACGAAGTAAGTACCTGTGGAAGTTGGAGACAAACTTATTGAATTTGTATTTTGTCCAGTACTCCACGCATAACTATAGGGAGCTAGTCCCCCAGTTACCGATGCTGATAAAGTAATGTTGTCTCCTGGACAAGGAATAATTGGAGAATTGATTGAAACAATTAATGGTTGGATGTCCTGAATGCTTAGACTAATATTTAAGGGCGTAATATTGCCACATGGATCTGTAAGTAAAAAGGATAACAATATAGTTTCTTGATTTTCTAAATCAAGATCAGAGATTGTTGATAAATTGATTGTAACTGTAGAATCACCAGGCGCGAACACTACTTGATTGGGTACGCCATTATAATCAACATTGTTAGTGGCAGTCCCATTAATTTGGATAGGGACAGTCAAGGATGAATTCAAATTACTTTCCCTTGTTAAAGTTATGGTCGCGTTAACGCAACCTTCAGCCATTATTGAAGGATTGTTAAAGAGTGTGTCTGAAATCGAATAATCAATAATAACAGGTGTTTCTGATGATAAACTATTGGCTTCAAGAAAAATACCGGAATCCCATTCACCGTCGCCAACATCAGCAATAGCCAAAACGAGATGATATGTTTGACCACATTGAACTTGAGAAACGGCTTCCAGAACATCTGTAAATCCATCGTATTGAATGTAAGAAGTATTACTATTGTAGGGCGCGCTATTTCCATCACCATTAAAATTATAAAACGAGGAATTAGTAATTGCATTCACATTATTTATGGATACGATGCTTCCGTTTGTAGGCAATTTAGCGATATTTTGCATACCAACTATACCTGGACCAGAAATAAAAAATCCGAATACATCATTGAAACCTGAGCTATTTGGAGGAGCAAATTCGGGGTATTCATCCGATCCAAAAACATATTTGAATTTAACAGTATCCGAGTAAGGTATAAAGTCGAATTCTAAAATTGCTGCATTATAGGTTTGGGTGCCATTTATTAAATTAGTCAGTAAAGCTGAGCCTCCTGCATTGTTATCTACACCGGCACCAGCTTGATTATTTGGACCTTGAGGTCCTGAGCCGGTATTTAAAACTGTACCGGTAGTCATTACAATACCTTGTTCAATACCTAAATTAGTACCATTAGCAGTAAATGAGCCGATTGAAGTTGGGCTCCCGTTAAAACTAATATTGGAAACCGTTACTCCTGGTCCGAGTAAAACATTTTGAACCAAACCAAGAGGTGACATTGAAACAGAGGTGTTTAATTGCGCTAAATGTAACCCATAAAGGATCATTGTAAATGAAACTGATATTGAAAAGCGCAATTTTGTCATCAGAGTAAAAACGTCACTTAAGTAAGGAAGTTGTTATGTTCCCGTTAAATTAATAAAAAAATAACATTTTTACAACGATTACAGACGAAATAAGTTTCCCTTCTCTAGTAATCTTTACCAAAAGTATGAATGTCGTTATGATTTTCTTCTATTTGATCTTTGATTTTTTTAATTGATTTGGTAAGAATGAAAACTTCAATTCCGCATTTATTTTGTATCCATACCCAACTTCTCATATCATCTTCGATTGCCATCGCCATGTGAAAGTAAAGCTCCATTTTATTTGCAAGTAGCCATGCTTGTGCTTTTTTATTTCCTTCGGCCGCGTTTATAAGGGCCATTAAATGAGGATATCCGTTGTTCATTAACCATTCACGAGCCTCATCTTTTAGGTAAATAGCATAAGTTGCCATGACTAATTCTGAATAACCATTTTCATTAAGCCATAGAACAAATTTCTCATCACCATCTACTGCTTTTGCCCAAGCTAGAACAATTTTTGCAGGGTAATCTTTGATCATTGTCGGCAAAAACTCAAAATCTTGATCTTTTGGTGTAGTCTTTTTTTTAAACATTATTAATCGATTAATTCAAGGTCTATTTGTCGTTTTTTTGGTTTAACATCAATAATCTTAACCGTTACAGTATCTCCAAAGTTGTATTCTTTTTTTGTTCTTGCACCTATAATTTTGAAGGTGTTCTGGTCAAAGAAAAAACGATCTCCAGGAATTTCTTGAATAGGCACCATTCCTTCGCACAAGTTTTCATTCATTCGCACAAATAGGCCATGATCGGCAATTCCCGTTACTATGCCATGAAAGATTTGACCAACGCTGTCAGCAACATACAGTGTTTGGAAATACTTTGATGATTCTCTTTCGGCATCTGCAGCTTTTCTTTCCATTTTGGATATATGTTTACAAATGTCTTGTAACTTATCCTCTTTGTAATGATGCTTTTTATGAGTTAGTTCTTCCAAAAGTATTCGATGAATAAGTAAATCTGCATATCTCCTGATTGGGGAAGTAAAATGACTGTAATATTCAAAAGATAAACCGTAGTGTCCGATATTTTCAATGTCGTATGCTGCCTTAGCCATCGTTCGAATTGCTAGGGACTGAATGAAACCTGATTCGGTGTTGCCTTTTATTTTATCGAACAATGCATTCAGGCTTGACGCGATGTGCTTTGGATCAAAAGAATTCAGTGTTAAACCGAATTTGTCCAAAAAAACTTTCAATTGATCAATTTTTGCTGGATCAGGAAGATCGTGTATTCGGTAAACGGATGTTGGAACATTGTGATTTTTTCTTGGTTTACCTATGAATTCAGCTACTTTTTTATTAGCCAAGAGCATGAACTCTTCTATCAGTTTGTGGGCATCTTTTGATTTCTTAATTACTACTTCATCTGGCTCACCATTTTCATCAAATCGAAAACGAATTTCTTCTGATTCAATATTTAATGCTCCTTTTTTCAGTCTTTTTGAGCGATAGTATTTGGCGATTTTATCTAGTAGAAGTATTTCATCTGAATAGATTCCTCTACCCGTTTCTATTATTTCTTGAGCTTCTTCATAGGTAAATCGATGTTTTGAGAATATTCTTGTTTTTCCAAACCATTCATTCACAATTTCAAACTTTTCATTGAATTGTAGGACCACTGAAAAACAGTATTTGTCTTCATTCGGTCTTAACGAGCAAGCGATATTTGATAATTGTTCGGGTAACATTGGTATTACCCGATTGGCAAGATATACTGAGTTCCCTCTTTTTTGTGCTTCTTTATCCAATTGACTGTTAATTGGCACATAATGACCTACGTCGGCAATATGAATTCCAACCTCAATTAAATCGTTTTCTAAAATGTCAAACGATAAAGCATCATCAAAATCTTTGGCATCAATGGGGTCAATGGTAAAAGTTGTGATTCCCTTAAAATCTCGTCTTTTTTTAATTTCTTCTTGCTCAAGTTCTGTATTGGTGTTTTCTGCCTCTTGAATTACTTCCTCAGGGAAATCAAATGGAATCCCATTGTAACAAAGTATAGAAAGCATTTCCGAGTCATGATTAGTCAGTCCGGTCAATATTTCAGTTACCTCCCCCCATAATTTTCCTTTTTCCGGCCAGTGAATGATTTTTACAATAACACGATCGCCATGTTTTGCATTTTTCAAAGAATCGTTCTCGATGAAAATTTCACCACCCAATTTTGGATTATCGGGAATCAATCGTGCTTGTTTTGAATTAAGTCTTAGGCTACCAACAATATGTGATCGTTCTCTTTTGAGGATTGTAACAATCTCTCCTTCGATTCTTTTTCCGCTTGATTTCAAAATACGAACAGCTACTTCATCTCCATCCATGGCATTGCTCAAATTTGCCGGAGAAACAAAAATATCTTTTGAGCCATTGGTTAATGTTACGAATCCTACTCCGCTATTCACGATTGACAACCTACCGGTAAGTAATTCCTCGTTTTTTGATAAGCTAAATTCGGAATGCCCAACGCGTTTTATCATTCCATTTCTTGATAGCTCTACTAATTTGTCAAATACTAATTTTCGCAAAGGTTGGTCTTTGACATGCAGAAAACCGCATATTTGCCGATGAGTCAATATCTTATTCTTGTGATCAGATATTATTTTTAGTATGAGTTTATCGTAGGGAACAGATGAAGTTTGAGATTTAAACTTTTTTTGATTTTTTTTCTGGGGCATTTACATTTTTTTTCTCTCTACCGGTTCTAGTCAATTCTAGGAAGGTTGATGGATTGTCGGACAACGGTTGAGAGCGGATATTTTTTAATTAATTTCTTGTGAATCTCATCTGCTTCATCCTTGGTTCGGAAATCTCCGGCATCCAAATAAAAATAGGGAGTTCTGTATGCGGTATAAGTATCTATTCCTGGAAATTCAGAAATAAAACTTCGTCTTTGATTATCAATCAATGTTTTGTCTGAGTCAAACGATATGTGAATTCGATATCCCATGTAGGATCCACCCTTTTTACTTCCAACTAGTCCGAGTATTCTACTGTCTGCTATTACACGTGATTGACCAAAAACCGAATTACAACTAATGAATAAATAAAAAACAACATAAAATCTTAACATATTCTATCAAATTCAAATTCTACACAAAGATATTAATAAAATATTCTTTTCAGCAAATTGCGTGCAAATCCTTCTTAGGTAGATTATTTAGAATGATTTTAAATTAGGATAAAAAAAGTGAAAATTGTCATCATTTTGTCATAAAATTCAAACAAACTTATAATTTTGCCGTCGATGTAATTCGATTTTTTGCGAATGAAAGTCGGCTTAAAAACTCAGAAATTGAAGAAAATATCTATAAATCAGATGCTTAGAAATATTTATCATTGGAACCACGGTTTATTGGCGATCGCTTTTCTAACCTTTTTTTCTTTTACGAATGCACAAGATGCAAATTCTCCTAAACCTCAAAAAGTAGATGGCGGTGGGTTGTTTAAGGCGAAATGTGCAAGTTGTCATCAGCCCCACAAAGATGGTACAGGACCAAAATTATTCAAGGTACGTGAGAAGTGGGCAGCAGGTGGTGCCAAAGAAGGCTCGATTTACACATGGGTTAATAATTGGCAAAATGCTGTGGCAGCAGATCCTTACGCCGCTCAAATTCAAGCTGTAAAACCAACAGCAATGTCAGTTTTTCCAGAATTAAAAAAGGAAGAAATTGACGGTATTTTAGATTATGTAGATGCTCAACCAGAGCCAGGAGCTGCCGGTCCTGGTGTAGTAAATCCTCAAAATCCTGGAGAGGAATCTCCAACCGAGGAAGACGGTAATAGTTGGACATGGATTATTTTGGGTGTGATTTTTATCACAGTCATTTTAGCCGTTGGAGGCGTTCGAAGACAACTAAATAATGCTGTTCGAGAAAGTGAAGGCTTAGAGGTTAAAGACCATGAGACGTATTTGTCCGAGCTCAAAACCATAGCATGGAAATATAGGTTACAAGTTGGACTTGCAACATTAGTTGTTGTCATCTCTTTCGTTGTATGGCTTTTCCAAGGTCTATTCTCAATTGGTGTAACTGAAGCTTATCAGCCGTCTCAACCCATTAAATTTCCTCATAGTGTTCATGCCGGGGTCAACGGTATTGATTGTAAATATTGTCACAGCTCGGTAACGAAATCTAAATCTGCTGGAATTCCTTCTGTTAATGTTTGTATGAATTGTCACAAACAAATTAATGGAGAAGGAAAGCCATTTGCTGCTGAAATTCAGAAAATTTATGATGCTGCAGGCTACGAGAATGGGGAGTACAAAAAAGCTTCAAAACCAATTGTTTGGAACAAAGTACATGTTTTACCTGACCATGTCTACTTTAATCACTCTCAACATGTTGTTGTTGGAGGTATTGATTGTAAACAATGTCATGGTGACATGACAAAAATGAAAGAAACGGCCAAAGTTCAACCTGTTTCTGAATTGAATAAAATAGAAGGTAATGTTAAATTATCAAAAGCTACATTAACAATGGGCTGGTGTATTGAATGTCACGATAAGAAAGAAGTATCCAAAGGTCCGCTATCTGATAAGAAAGATGGTTACTACAATGAAATCCATAAACGCTTATTAAACAATGATAAGTCTTTGTATAAAAAATATTTGAAAGACAACAAAGTAACCGTAAGTGAATTAGGTGGATGGGAGTGTGCTAAATGCCACTATTAAAAATAATAAACAGCGTCCTGTAAATATAGAATGATGATGACAAGAAAATATTGGAAAGGTTTAGAAGAACTAAAAGAAACTCCGGAATTCTTAAAATCGAAAGAGCAAGAATTTCCTTCAGAAATGTCTGTTGATGAATTTCTTTCAGATGAATCATTATCTGAAAAATCAACGGCACGTCGTGATTTCTTGAAGTTTTTAGGTTTTTCTGTTGCAGCTGCAACGGTTGCCGCTTGTGAAGCTCCGGTAACTAAAGCGGTTCCTTATGTAAATAAGCCTGAAAATGTGACACCTGGTATGCCAACATGGTATGCATCCTCTTATTATGATGGTAATTCTTATGCAAGTATTCTCGTTAAAACGAGAGAGGGAAGACCAATTTATATTAAGGGCAACAAAGATTTTGGTATAACAAATGGGGGTACTAACCCACAAATCATTGCTTCTGTTTTGGGATTGTATGATAGTACTCGTCTACAAAATCCAAAAATATCTAAAACGGATAAGAAATGGTCAGATATTGATAGCGAAGTTTCAAAAGCACTTTCCACCTCTGCTAAGACAGTTTTGTTAACTGGAACTGTTATCAGCCCTTCTCTTCAAAATGCAATTAATGCGTTGTCAGTAAAATTAGGTGAAGGAAAATTCGAACACATTCAATATGATGCTGCATCTTATCGTGCAATTCGTATTGCGAATCAAGAAAACTTTGGACAAGCCATTATTCCAAGTTATGATTTTAGTAAAGCAAGAACCATAGTATCTGTGGGTGCCGATTTTCTCGGGACTTGGTTAATGTCGAACTTGTATCAGACTCAATATGGGTCTACAAGAAATCCGGATAATAAATGGATGTCTAAGCATTTTCAGTTTGAATCATTTATGTCTATTTCTGGTACAAATGCTGATTATCGTGGAATGGTTAAGCCATCGGAGGAGGCTAATGTTCTATCCTATTTAATTAAAGGAATGGGCGGTTCAGTTAATCAACCTGCTGATTTACCAAAGCAAGCTAAAGAGATAGCTGATAAGGCTCTTGTTGCTTTGAAAGCTTCCAAAGGTGAATCATTGGTAGTATCGGGGGCAAACAACAAAACAATTCAACTACTAACAAATAAATTGAATAATTTGTTAGGAGCTTATGGTGTTACGATAAACGTGTCAAAACCTGTTCATTTGTTTAACGGAGATGATACCAAAGTTACTACATTAGTCAAAAACGTAATTGCAGGACAGGGGCCGGATACATTAATCGTCGCAGGAGTTAATCCTGTGTATTCACTTCCTAATGGAAAGCAATTTGGTGAGGCTATTTCAAAATTGAAAAATACCGTTTGTGTTTCTACACACATGGATGAAACAGCATCGAAATGTAAAATTGTATGTGCTGAAAATCATGCCTTAGAAAGTTGGTCTGATTATAATCCAGTCGGATCACATTATTCATTGGGACAGCCAACAATTCGTCCTTTGTTTAATACTTCTTCATTATTAGAAAATATTCTTGTTTGGACAGGTTCGGCTAAACGATCTGGTAAAAATTCAACAGTAGCTCATGATTACATTCAGGAGACTTGGAAAACTTCAATATTAAAAGATTCTGCTGAAAATGAATCGAATTTCTTCAACAGTTGGAACCTTGCAGTTCACAATAGTTGTTATGATTCTGCAAGTGTAGTGGTTGTTGCTTCAGCAAGTTTGTCTGAAGTAAAGAAAGATGTTTCTGAGAAGCCAGTTGAAACGGACAAAACAGAGGCAAAAGTTGCTGAAACCAAACCTGTCAGTTCGACTACATTTAAAGAGGTTACCATTCCAGTTGTTCCTAAAGTAAGTGGTTTGGAGGTAGTTTTATACCAAAAAAATGGAATAGGAGTAGGTGCTCAAGCAAACAATCCATGGTTGCAAGAATTACCCGATGCAGTTACAAAAGTAACATGGGATAATTACATTACCATGAATCCTTCTGAAATGAATCAGAACGGAAATGATTTTGTAAAAACATATGATCAAGAAAACGGTTTATCTCTTGCGAAATTAACTGTTAATGGTACTTCAGTTACTTTGCCTGTTTATCCATTGCCTGGACAAGCTCTCGGTACTGTGGGCGTTGCGTTGGGTTATGGTAGAGGTTCTAGCGGTGAAAAAATAGGTAAAGCAGCTTTCCAAACTAAAGAATATGGAGGTCATGTAACTGACGATAAAGGCAATCCTAAACCAATAGGAGCAAATGTTTTTCCATTCGTTTCTATTGTTGATGGTTTGATGTCATACAATGCTGTGGCTCAAGGAAAGTTGCAGCCAGTAGGAGAAAAGTATATTATCGCTGCTACACAAATTCACCATACGGTAATGGGGCGCGATTCAATTGTGCGTGAAACGACATTGGATATATTCAAGTCTAAATCTAAAGAAGCATACAATCCTGCGCATACATTACAAAAATTAGATGAACATGGTAACCATGTTGAAAGACCTGTAAGTGAGTTTGATTTGTGGGATAAACATCCGGTTGAACATATTGGTCATCGTTGGGGAATGACAGTAGATTTATCTTCTTGTATTGGATGTGGCTCTTGTTTAGTAGCATGTCAATCTGAAAACAATGTACCTGTTGTAGGAAAAGATGAGGTGAGAAGAGGTCGTGAAATGCATTGGTTGCGTATTGATCGTTATTTTGCGTCTGACGAAGAAGCTGCTGTTGGAACGAAGAAGGATGATGATAATTTCAATTATGATAAAGCAGAGAGTGCATCTTTGAATCCGAAAGTTGTACACATGCCAATGATGTGTCATCATTGTAATCATGCTCCGTGTGAAACGGTTTGTCCAGTTGCTGCCACAACTCACAGCAATGAAGGTTTAAATCAAATGGCTTACAATAGATGTATTGGAACAAGATATTGTGCTAACAACTGTCCTTATAAAGTGAGAAGGTTTAACTGGTTTAACTATCCTTCATATAAGAAATTTACAGAAGTCAATCCAGCACAGGATGATTTTGGAAGAATGGTATTAAATCCTGATGTTACGGTTAGAACGAGAGGCGTCATGGAAAAATGTTCTTTCTGTGTTCAGCGGATACAAGCAACAAAATTAGTTGCTAAGAAAGATGGTAGACCAGTGAAAGATGGTGATTTCAGTTCTGCTTGTGCCGATGCTTGTCCAACTAATGCAATTATTGTTGGTGATTGGAATGATGTCAAATCTCAAGTTCGCAAAAGCTCCTCTGATAATCGTTCATACCAGGCATTGGAAGAAGTTGGAGTTAAACCTAATGTTTGGTATAAAGTTAAAGTTCGTAATGAAGAAAATAGTCTTTTAGCAAGTTTGCAAAAAGATAGTAAACATGGTCATGGTTCTTCTCATGGTACGGATAAAAAAGATAATAAAGCACATCATTAATTGATAAAATAAATAGAAATGCATAAAGAAGCAGCAATTAGAGAACCCCTCATATTAGGTCATAAAACCTACCATGACATTACGGAGGATGTTTGTCGCCCGATTGAGGACAAAGCTCCAAGAATGTGGTATATTCTGTTTGGAATAGCTTTAATCATTGGTTTGTATGGTGTTGGATGTATTGTTTACCTATTGGGAACTGGAATTGGAGTCTGGGGATTGAATAAAACGATTGGTTGGGCATGGGATATTACCAACTTCGTTTGGTGGGTTGGTATTGGTCACGCAGGAACACTTATTTCTGCTGTACTATTACTGTTCAGACAAAAATGGAGAATGGCTATTAATCGTTCTGCTGAGGCAATGACCATATTCGCTGTATTTATGGCGGGGATGTTTCCATTAATTCACATGGGACGTCTTTGGGTTGGTTATTGGACGCTTCCATTGCCGAATCAATTTGGTTCACTATGGGTGAATTTCAACTCACCTCTTCTTTGGGACGTTTTTGCCATTTCAACTTATTTATCTGTGTCACTTGTTTTCTGGTACATTGGTTTGATTCCTGATTTCGCTACCATTCGTGATAGAGCAAAAAAACCTATTTCAAAGAAAATGTATTCTATTCTTTCTTTTGGATGGTCGGGAAGAGCCAAACATTGGAACCGTTTTGAATTGGTTTCCTTGGTTTTGGCAGGTTTAGCAACTCCATTGGTTTTTTCAGTTCACTCGATTGTATCATTTGATTTTGCCACGTCGGTAATTCCTGGTTGGCATACAACGATTTTCCCTCCGTATTTTGTGGCTGGAGCTGTATTTTCTGGATTTGCGATGGTACAAACATTACTGTTAATTATGAGAAAGGCAATGGGTCTAGAAGCGTACATTCATACAAAGCACGTGGAGTACATGAATATAGTGATTATGGTTACAGGATCAATTGTCGGTACCGCATACATTACTGAATTATTTATTTCTTGGTATTCTGGTGTTGAATATGAATCTTATGCTTTTATAAACAGAGCAACAGGACCTTACTGGTGGGCATATTGGTCTATGATGACTTGTAATGTAATTTCCCCTCAGTTGATGTGGTTTAGGAAATTAAGAAGAAGTTTATTGTTTACTTTCTTCATTTCAATTATTGTGAACATTGGTATGTGGTTTGAACGCTATGTAATTATTGTAACCTCCCTTCATCGTGATTATATTCCAGCAGCATGGAGTATGCATTATCCAAGTCATATAGATATAGGTGTTTATATTGGAACGATTGGTTTATTCTTTGTCTTCTTTCTACTTTTTGCTCGTTTCTTTCCTGTTTTGGCATTGAATGAGGTTAAAACTATTTTGAAGTCTTCAGGCGAATCATATAAAAATGCTCCTGAAACAAATCACGCACATTAATAATTTTAAATAGAACTATAATGTCAGATAAAGTCATATTTGCAACATACACCGATGAGGAAGTCTTGAAGGACGGTGCAAAAAAATTAGTTTCTAAAGGAGTTAAAATTAACGAGGTCTTTTCTCCATTTCCAATTCACGGTATTGATCCAATTATTGGTGTTAAAAACACCCGTTTAGGAATCATGGCATTTGTTTATGGATTAACAGGTCTTACTTTGGCGACAATCGGTATGCGTTATTTTATGGTAGTCGACTGGCCTATGAACATTGGAGGTAAACCAAATTTTTCATACTTAGAAAATATTTTATCGTTTATACCAATTTCATTTGAGTTTACTGTACTTTGCGCAGCACACGGCATGGCTATTACTTACTTGTTAAGAAATAAAACATTACCAGGAATGCCCGCTCAAAACCCTTATCCTAGTACGACAGATGACCGTTTCGTTATTGAGATAAGACTTTCTGAAAATCATAATCATTCTTCTGAGGATATTCAGAGCTTGTTAAAGGAGACAGGAATTGAAGCACTAGAAGAAAAAGAATGTTAGTAATTATAACCCGAAAAAGGTAATAAGAAATGAAAATGAAATTAACACAAATAGTAGGATTAACCTCGATAATATTTTCGGTATTCGCATTTACAAGTTGTGTGTCAGATAGCGATAGCTCAGGTTTGGAATATATGCCAGATATGTATCGTTCACCGGCAATTGAACCTTATGTTGATTACAGTGAGATTCGAGGAAGAGAGGTAACTGCAAATAAGTCAAAATTAAGTGCAATGACTCCTCCGTTAGGTGCCATTCCTTATTATGGAACAAACTCTGAGCAGGTTTCTTTGATGTTGCCTTATTTCCGTAATCCAAGCACTGAATTCTGGATAACCCACGGATTAAGAGATTTCAAATTTTCATCTCAAAATGAGTATGAATTGGCTAAGGATGATGTAACGAATCCGTTGACTTTGACAGCTTTAAATGCGGAGAAAATTTTCAAGGAAGGTAAAGAGATCTATTCTTCCAAATGTATGCACTGTCATGGGGAAAAAGGTGATGGTAATGGACCAATGGTCGTGAGTCAAGCTTATAATGGTGTACCCAACTACGCCGATAGAACTTCTGTTTCAAATGGTCAAATGTTTTATTCGATTTACTATGGTAAAGGTGCTATGGGTGCCCATGGTTCTATGCTAGACAAGAAAGAAATTTGGACCCTTGTTCATTATGTTCGAAAATTACAGGACAAAAATTACGGAAAAGTAGAGAATGGAAAATTGATTGGAGCATCGATGGATAATTCAACTGATTCGACTTCAGTTAAGACTGTTAAATCTGATATTAAATAACAATGAGTATGGAATTTACAATACCAGCAAGAGCTAAGAAAATTACCTTATCTCTAATTGTAGTTGGAGCAGCACTTGCAATAGTAGGTGTATTAACGAGTATGAAGGATCATCATTTTATGACTCGATTACTAACTAATGGTTTGATTAATGCATTTTTCTTTTTTGCGATTGCTTTAGGAGCACTTTTCTTTTTGGCTCTTCAATATGCCACTGAAACTGGATGGTATGCCTCAGTAAAAAGAGTTATCGAGGGTATAGCAGGTGTTCTTCCGTATGGTATCGGATTGCTCGGTGTGATTCTTTTAGCGATAACATTAATGGATGGAGCACATATTTATATTTGGATGGATCCTGAGACAACAAATCCTGCATCTCATCATTATGATGAAATAATTGAAGGGAAAGCACCTTATTTGAATAAAATATTTTTCTGGATAAGAACTGCGGTTTATTTCGCAACGTACATTATATTTTGGAATGGTTTCAGAAAGAGATCTTTAGAGGAGGATAGAATTGGTGGTACTGAGTTGCATTTTAAGAATTATCGAAAAGGAGCAACGTTTTTAGTTTTCTTTGCTGTATTTAGTTCAACATCTGCTTGGGATTGGATTATGTCAATTGATGTTCATTGGTTTTCAACGTTGTTTGGCTGGTACACATTTGCTGGCATGTGGTGTTCCGCAATGACTGTTATTGTTTTGACAACTATTTATCTGAAAAAATTAGGCTACTTGGAGAGAGTTAATGATTCTCATATTCATGATATTGGTAAATGGACTTTTGCGACTTCATTTCTTTGGTCCTATTTATTTTTCTCTCAATTTATGTTGATTTGGTATGCTAACATAGGTGAGGAGGTTACTTATTATCAAATGAGGATTGAAAATTTTAAATTCCTTTATTTTGCCATGTTCTTAATCAACTTTGCTTTCCCTATGTTGATATTGATGTCGCGTGATGCGAAAAGAAATTATGGAGTTCTAACTTTCGTTGGTATTATTATTTTATTAGGTCATTGGTTGGATGTTTATTTAATGATTTCCGCTGGTTCTTTGGGGGCTTCTGCTAAAATAGGATTTTTGGAGGTTGGGTTACTGTTACTTTGTGTTGGTCTATTCATTAGACTCTTGTTAAATAATTTAACGAAAGCACCATTAATGCCAGTTAATCATCCATTTTTGGATGAAAGTGTTCATCATGAAATTTAAAAATTGAAATAACAAAAACAATGGAAAGTAAATTTATCATTTTAATAGTTGTTATAATTGCGGCGATTGCGATTGCCCAGTTAGTGAGAGTGTATGAACTTTCATCTAAACTACGTGGTAAGAATGAGCACGAAATAAGCAGTAGAGATAATAACTTTAATGCATTGCTCCTCTTATTATTTATGTTTTTCCAATTTTTTGGGTTTATCTACTTAATGTTAGAGTACGGTTGGACAGGTAGGGGTGATGCAGCAAGTATAGAAGGAAAGGAAACAGATTGGTTACTCAATTTGAATTTTGTTATCATTATAATTGTATTTTTCTTCACTAATGCGCTGTTATTTTATTTCTCATATAAGTATGTTAAAAAACCTGGTGTTCCCGCTTATTACTATCCTCATAACAACAAGTTGGAAATGCTTTGGACTGTTGTTCCTGCTTGTGTACTTGCAGTAATTATTATTTTAGGTTTGAAGTCTTGGAATTCTTTGACTGCAGAATCTTCTTCAGATGCTAAGGTCATAGAATTGTATTCAAAACAATTTGATTGGACTGCGCGTTACGCTGGAAAGAATAATCGTTTGGGTAAGTTTGATTACAAATTAACTACTGATAATAACGAATTGGGTTTGGTTACGAAAAACACAATTGATACGGCAATTTATCATATGTCTAAAGGTGTGAATGGCATAGAGGCTTTACAAGGGAAATTGAATAATCCATCTATTGTGCTTAGCGACTCTGCTCAACATTCTCTTGAAAAAGAATTGTCTTCTAAAGAGAGGTTAGTTCGTTTGTTGCATCAGATGAAGGAGAACCATAATGCTCAGTTTGATAATGATGCTTGGGATGATTTTATTCAAAAGGATACGCTTTACTTATGTGTGAATCAGCTTTATGAGTTCAAATTTAGAGCTAAGGACGTAATTCATTCCGCATTCTTTCCACATTTCAGAGCACAAATGAATACTGTACCTGGTCTAACTACACGTTTTAAATTTACTCCTGATATTACTACAAAAGATATGCGTGTTAAAATGAAGAATGAGAATTTCAACTTTATTTTGATGTGTAATAAAATTTGCGGTGGAGCACATTACAAAATGAAAATGACCGTTGTGGTTTTATCAAAAGCTGAATATAAAGTATGGGAATCTAAAAAGATGAAAGAAACTTTTAAGGACAAATATTTCCCTGCTCCCGCTCCTGCAAAAACTCCTGCACCATCTCCATCTGATTCAACTAAAGTTGATTCAAGTGCTGTTTTGACAGAAAAGAAAGATTCATTAAAGAAAGTTTAATTAACCAAAAATTAATATAATTATGGCTTCATTAGCTCACGGAGAAGATACACATGGACATGGTCACCACGATCATGATCATCATGAGGAAGGATTTGTATCTAAGTACATTTTTAGTCATGACCATAAAATGATTGGAAAGCAGTTTTTGATAACTGCTGTATTTATGGGAATCATTGCCATGTTGCTTTCTATTTTGTTTAGAATCCAATTGGCTTGGCCAGGAGAAAGCTCTGAAACTTTATCTTTTTTTCTTGGTGAACAATGGGCGCCAGGAGGGGTTTTGAAAGAAGACATGTATTTAGGATTGGTAACAATTCATGGTACAATAATGGTGTTCTTCCTTTTAACTGGAGGTTTGTCGGGTACATTCTCCAACATATTAATTCCATTACAGTTGGGAGCAAGAGATATGGCATCTGGTTTTTTAAATATGTTGTCGTATTGGTTCTTTGCAGTCTCGTCTGTGATTATGGTTATTTCGTTATTTGTTGAATCAGGTCCAGCGATGGCTGGATGGACAATTTATCCACCTCTATCGGCATTGCCACAGGCAGTTTCTGGTTCTGGTTTAGGAATGACATTGTGGTTGGTTTCAATGACTTTATTTATTGCAGGTTCTTTAATTGGATCATTAAACTATATCGTTACTGTAATAAACTTGAGAACGAAAGGGATGACAATGACGAGAATGCCTCTTACTATTTGGGCGTTTTTTGTAACCGCTATTTTGGGTGTTTTATCCTTCCCTGTTCTTTTATCTGCTGCTTTATTATTAACAATGGATAGATTGGCGGGTACGAGTTTCTACCTTTCTGATATTATTGTTGGTGGTGAAATGTTAACCAATCATGGTGGTTCTCCTTTGTTATATCAACATTTATTTTGGTTTTTAGGGCATCCTGAGGTGTATATCGTACTTCTTCCTGCTTTGGGATTATCATCTGAAATTATTTCTACTAACTCAAGAAAACCAATTTTTGGTTATCGTGCAATGATTGGTTCAATATTGGCCATTGGTTTCTTATCTTTTATTGTGTGGGGTCATCACATGTTCATAACAGGAATGAATCCATTTTTGGGAAGTGTATTTGTTTTCACAACATTATTGATAGCCATTCCTTCGGCTGTTAAAGTATTCAATTATTTAACTACATTATGGAGAGGTTCATTAGTTTTCACTCCAGGAATGTTATTCGCTATTGCGTTAGTTTCTACTTTCATTACAGGAGGTGTGACGGGTATAATACTTGCAGACTCTGCGTTAGACATTGCAATTCATGATACGTATTTTGTTGTTGCCCACTTCCATATTGTAATGGGTATGTCAGCTGTATTTGGAATGTTTGCAGGTGTTTATCATTGGTTCCCTAAAATGTACGGAAGAATGATGAATATTCGTTTGGGTTACGCTCACTTTTGGATTACTATAGTTGGAGCATACGGAGTATTTTTTCCAATGCACTTTGTAGGACTTGCCGGTGCACCAAGAAGGTATTATGATTATTCTGTTTACAAAGAATTTGATACGAATTCTTTTGAAATGATTATGGATTTGAATGTTATTGTAACCATATTCGCTATCATAGCTGCTTTGGGACAAGGATTGTTTTTATTTAATTTCTTCTATAGTATTTATCGTGGACCGAAAGCTGTTCAAAACCCTTGGAATTCCAATACTCTTGAGTGGACGACGCCTGTTGAGCATATTCATGGAAATTGGCCAGGCGAGTTACCAACTGTTCATCGTTGGCCTTATGATTATTCTAAACCAGGAGCTGAAAATGATTTTATTCCTCAAACGGTTCCTTTGTCTGAAGGAGAAGAAGAACATTAGTGTTTTAGATTATTTATTAATTTGAGCCCCTTTTTGGGGCTTTTTTATTTTTTGGCAAATCTAAAAATAGCTGATACAATATAATGAGATTAATATTGTTGTATATTTGTTAATACAGAAATTTTATGGCATTTAATTTTCTATCAAAAGCTAGTAGATATAAGCGTTTTAATTATATTCCTCGTTACTATGATGAGCGTAAAGAACGCTTAGAATTGAAGCGTAAGATGTACCAAGAATTGGAATTGAATTCAGATCAAGAAAGAAGTGCAATGTTTAAAGATTCTTTACATCAATCTTGGAATCGTGGTAAGTACGTTCGAAAGCAAAAGCAGTCTGCAAATTTGAGAATTGTGTTGTTGATTTTGTTTATCTGTTTTCTGGGATATTTTATTTTAAATGGTTTGGATGATCTAGATAGTGTAATCAAATCTATAATTTAATTATGTCTGGATTGATAAAAATATTACCAGATCATATTGCGAATCAAATTGCTGCCGGTGAAGTTGTCCAAAGACCAGCTTCTGTTGTCAAGGAATTAGCAGAAAATGCTGTGGATGCAGGAGCAACTAAAATACAAGTCATTATAAAAGATGCTGGGAAAACATTAATCCAAGTAATTGATAATGGTAATGGAATGTTCCCCAAAGATGCTGCTCTATGCTTTGAAAGGCATGCTACTAGTAAAATAGTTGCCGCTGATGATTTGTTCTCACTTAAAACAAAAGGTTTTCGTGGTGAAGCATTAGCTTCTATAGCCTCTATTGCACATGTGATCTTAAAAACTAGAACGGTTCAGTCTGAGGTGGCTACTGAGATTTCTATAGAAGGTTCTAAAATCAAATCTAACACAGAATGCGTTCATGCTATTGGGACTTCTTTTGAAGTTAAGAATTTGTTTTTTAATGTTCCAGCACGAAGAAATTTTTTAAAATCTGATGCGATGGAATTCCGTCATATTGAAGAGGAATTTGAGCGTATTGTACTTGCCCACCCGAATATACAATTTACATTGCATCATAATAATCAAGAGATTTATGTATTAAATCCAGCGAATCAAAGAAAACGTATTGTTGATGTATTGGGTAAAAATTCAAATGATAAACTTGTTCCTATTGAACAAGAAACTGATATAGTTTCGATTCGTGGTTTTGTTTTAAAACCTGAATATGCAAGGAAAACGCGAGGTGAACAGTTTTTATTTGTAAATAATCGCTTTTTCAAGGATAATTATTTTAATCATGCTGTTAATAAAGCTTTTGACAGTTTAATTCAACCAAAATATTTTCCTGGTTATTTTTTATTTTTAGAAGTTGATCCTTCTAAATTAGATGTTAATATTCATCCTACTAAAACGGAGATAAAGTTTGAGGAAGATAAATTTATTTATTCTATTTTATTGAGTAGTATTCGTCAGGCTCTTGGAAAATATAATGTTACACCGACCTTGGATTTTGAACAAGAAACGGCGTTTGAAGTACCCTTATCATTTCGTAATCAACCTCCAACAGAACCGGTAATCAAGGTTAATCCTGAATTTAATCCTTTTCAATCCTATGCCAATAGCTCTAAAATAACTTCCTCTAATAGTTCTGCAATTAAATCACAAGGTTTTGGGCAAACAATTCCAACTGAAGATGACTGGAAAAACTTTTATTCACTTGAAAAAGACAAAGAAATTGAGTCAAATTCTTTGATACCATTGGAGGAGTTAAAATCGGTTAAAGAATATTTGCTGAAAGATAGATATATTTTAACGCCGACAAAGTCAGGATTTATGGTCATTGATCGTAAAAGAGCTCAAGAACGAATTACTTACGACGAATTAATGACTTTATTCATTAATTCTCCTATTCATTCGCAACAATTACTCTTTCCTTTCGAATTTGAATTATCAAAGAGCGAGAAATCACTTTGGACAACAAATAAGTCGTTATTGAGTCGTTTCGGTTTTGAATATGAGATTAATTCAAATCATTTGATTATTAATTCAGTACCATCATGTTTGAAAGAAGAATCCATTTACAAGTGTATTGAATTGATAAATGAGACAATTGGATTTAAGGAAATAGATAAGGGTGAAATAGCACACTTTATTGTTTTGGCAATATCTAAATCCGTCTCCAATTCAAGTTTAAAAGGTCAAATCGATCCAGAGAGTTTTATTGAGAGATTATTTCAATGTCCGGAACATCAATATACGGCGAGTGGAAAGAAAATAGTTAGCACTCTGACTTTGGAAGAACTTAAATCAAAATTTTAATTATGTTCTCATTTTTTAATGCAATTCCTCAAGTCACTAAAAACATATTTTTATTAAATATTATGTTTTATGTAGTTGCGGAAATTTCGGAATTCCAAGGAATTAATCTTCGAGGCATATTGGGGACACATTATGTAAACTCACCGCTATTTCAGCCTTTTCAAATTGTCACTCATTTTTTTATGCATGCTGATTTTTTTCATATTTTCTTCAACATGTGGTTATTTATTATGTTGGGAGGATTTCTGGAAAGATTGTGGGGACCAAAACGTTTTTTCATATTTTATATATCTGCGGCAATGGGAGCATTTGCTTTGTATAATGCAATAGGAGTTTATCAGCTTATGGAATTATCGAATCAACTTTCTCAAAAGATGAACATGGATGAATTTAATTTAATAATCGCCCAAAGTCAAGATTTGGATGAGTTAAATTCTAATTTGAACCAATTTTTCAGCAAAACACCGAATATCGATATAACAACGGTCAGGGAATATATAAATCTTTGTATAACACCGATGGTTGGTGCATCAGGTGCAATTTTTGGTGTAATGGCTGCTTTTGCAATTCTGTTTCCAAATACTGAATTTATGTTGTATTTTGCGATACCGGTTAAAGCCAAATATTTAGTTGGGGCATATTTTTTAATAGAAGTTTATTTAGCTTTTCAAAATGAGGTAAATGATCCAGTTGCTCATTTGGCTCATATTGGAGGAGCAATTGTGGGAGCAATTAT